>Ga0209526_10000224_pt1 | contig 35529 bp, 33 predicted proteins | sample JacPinW_OM2H0_M1_FD_188566 | JGI IMG/M metagenome (GOLD analysis project Ga0209526, IMG submission 188566) | Forest soil microbial communities from Algoma, Ontario, Canada - Jack Pine, Ontario site 1_JW_OM2H0_M1 (SPAdes) (version 2) | ecosystem: Environmental > Terrestrial > Soil > Boreal... | reverse complement strand
TGAAGCGCGGCGCTTTGAACGCGTGGCGCCCGGAAACAGGTGCGGCGAGCCTCGACCGACTGGTCCACGAACGCACGCGGCTGGCGATCGTCAGTGCGCTCGCCGTTAACACGTCCCTGACATTCAATGAACTCAAACAGCTCCTCCGCGTCTCCGACGGCAACCTGAGCGTCCACGCGCGGAAGCTCGAAGACGCCGGCTACATTACCTGCACCAAGTCGTTCGCCGGCCGCCTGCCGAAGACGGAATACCGCTTGGCGTCGCCCGGCCGCCGAGCGCTCGAGAAGTACCTTGACCACATGGAAGCGCTCATCCGAGCGACGCGGGAGGGATAGCTGCGCTCCAGATGATGGGTTCTGCCGGGCGCGAACTCGCCCACTCGTCCCCGATCGGCGGAACTGCTCTTAACCAAGAGGTATGTTCGTCCCAAAATGGCCATGAGTAAGACCCCTATACGAATGATTCAGCACCCGAAACTTCACGTCGCGATCCTACTCGATGGCAACGGGCGTTGGGCCGCTTCCCGCGGTCTTCCGCGTTCCGAAGGTCACCGCGCCGGAGTCGCCGCGGTTCGCCGCATTGTAGGCGCCGCTCCCCCACTCGGCATCAGCACGCTCACCCTTTATGCGTTCTCTTCGAACAACTGGGAACGCCCGGCGAGCGAGGTGATCTCGCTGCTGGGACTGCTCGAGGATTACCTGCGTACCCAGGCAGAGGCCTGCGCCCGCGAAGACGTCCGGTTGCGCGTAATCGGGCGGCGAGACCGTATTCCACGCTCGCTCGTCGAGGCGATCGAATCGGCCGAGCGGCTGACGGCCACAGGGCGTGTGCTCGAAGTTCGCATCGCCCTCGACTACTCGTCGCGAGACGCAATTGTTAGAGCCGCGTGTTGGATGCTTTCGAGCCTGGAGATCTCGGAGCGCGAATTTGCGCGGAGGCTCGGTCAAGTGACGAATGCGGGGGCGGCCGCGCCGGACGTGGACTTGCTGATCCGCACCGGTGGCGAGCGCCGACTGAGCGATTTCATGCTGTGGGAGTCCGCTTACGCTGAACTTCTCTTCACGCCGCGGATGTGGCCCGAATTCGAGCCCGCCGATCTCGCAGCGGCTGTCCAGGATTTTCTCGGTCGCGAACGCCGATTCGGAAGATTGCCCGAAGCGGCAGCGAGCTAGATTCGTCGAGGAAGCAACTTCGAGTGGCAGGGAATATACGGTGGTCGGGTACAGAATCCTAATATCCCTCGGAACGCTCGGGACCGCAGCAGCAGCAATCATTGGGTTGAAGCTCTTCGGCGAGCACCGTCTGTTGCGCTCGGACGATATGGTCTTCGCGGGCACAGGTCTTTGAGCAAAACTTGCGCGCCTAGCAATAGTCCTCCCGACGGGCTCCGCGACGCGGCCGTGATTTCGCCGGAACGACAGTGCGCGTTGTCTTCGATCATCGGTCCGGTTCACCGACTGGAGCTTCCTGATTGCAAGCCCGCCGGAGTCGACGTGGCGAAGGCGCGGCTTGATCGGCGACGAGGTGTATGCGGCTGCAGGGTTGAGTCCAGCCCTTCGAAGCGGATTCAACACTCATTCTTGGTGTCGTCATGGAACCCGAGATCGCGACTCCCTTCCGCGAGCCCTCCGTCTATGCGGCGATCGCGAGCGCACGACAACTCGAAGGCTTTCTCGATGACGAGCATCGCAGTTGGCGCTAGCGAATACTGCGCGAGCTCCGAGCCGTTGGCCCAGGCCACGGCGGTAACATCGCTTCCGGCTCGCGCGTTGCCGCCGATTGCCTCGCAAAGATAGTCGAGAACAACATAGTGATATTGGGGCCGGCCGGCGGCATCGAGCACGATCCTCTCGAACACTTCGATCAAGTCGAGCACGCGCACTTCGATCCCGGTTTCTTCAGCAAGTTCACGACGCAACCCTTCGACCAGCGTCTCACCGATTTCCAGCATCCCGCCCGGGATAGACCATTCGCCTAGCAGGGGAGGAGCTCCGCGTCGAACCAAGAGCGCGCGCCGGTTTGAAACTACCACTCCGCCTACGCCCACGACGGGGCGATCCGGATATTCGCGGCTCTCGGTCACGATTACGCGATCCTCCGCGGAAAAGCTTACGAGCGTTATATAATACGCTCACCGGTGAATGATCGCCCCAGGAAGGAGATTTCCGTGACCAGATGCCCGGAATGCGACACTGAGATCGATTTGGACGAAGACGAAGTGGAGGAAGGCGAGATCCTGAGCTGCCCGGAATGCGACGTCGAATTGGAAGTGACGCAGACTCATCCCGTACACCTCATCGCTATTTCCGAAGACGAGGAAGACGAGGAGGAAGAGGCAGACGAAGAGTCGAGCGTTAAGGAAGAACCGGAAGGAGAGGAGGAAGGGGAGGAAGAGGAAGAAACGGAATAACTTCTCCTCAAATGTTGCTGGCAATTTGTTCGTTCCACGTGCCAGAATGGTAACAGAAGCCTAGTGCGAGCGGGCACGAGGGTGGACTGCCGAAGGATTCGTTCTCATGCACGCTGGTCGCTTTGTAAGCTTGAAGGAACACTGGAATACCGCCCCGGCTTCCTGCGGGATTCTCGTGATTGCGCTTTTTCTCGCCACCGCCCTGTCTGCAAGCGCACAGAACAAGAACGCAGAAGCGCAACTCCGCACACTCCACGGCAGCGTGGTGGATAAGAGCGAGACGCCAGTTCCTTCAAGCGTCGTTTACCTGATGAACGTGAAAACGCGTGCGGTAAAAACCTATATTGCCGACGACGCCGGCAGCTTTCGCTTCAGCGGACTCGATCCCAACGCAGATTACGAAATCCACGCCGAGCACAACGACCTAGCGTCCGCTACACGCACCGTATCGAGCCTCGATTCCCGCCGGGATATTGAAGTGATCCTTAAGCTCTCTCACAAGAAAAGTACGTCGTAGGACTACTCACTCGATATGGTAGCGCCATCTCGCGGGTCGCTCCGGACAGGCTTTACATCCCGCTCGAGAGTCGCCGAGGCGTTCCCCGTCCGGAGAGGCCCTCGATTGGTAGTTTACATCGTGGCGAGAGATTTTTTACGCGGTCAGCAAGCGACGCCGCCAAGCACAGAAACGCACGCATTCACGGGCGTCGGCGGATAGACGGCACTGCACTCAGAGACAGATCCGATCTTGACTTCCTGGCCCCGACTCCCCCAGACTTCACTTGCACTCGACCCACCTTCGGTCGCATGCGCCAAGGTGGCCTACAGCCAAGGTGCTGAATCTCAGTTTTCGACGAAACCGCAACGTAAGCAAATGGGTACCGCGGTGACCTTTCGAGACTCCTCTCAGGATGTGAACTGACTGGGCACGGAACGTGTCAAAGGACCGAGTAATGAGCGCAATGCAGCCTATAATGCGGCATGAGCAACGCCTATCGCGTGGTTTTTGAATGTCCGAAGGGTCGCCACAATATCAACCTGCAGCGTAAGTCTAGAAGGACATCTCTGTCGGAGATCGAAGCCCGAGAGATGTTTGCAGGTGAGGAAATTTCTTGTGACCAACCTCATTGCGGTTGGCACGGAAAAGCGTCCAAGATCAGGCTTCGTCAGATCGTGCCTTTTGACTGGATATATTCGCCAGCATCGTAAACCCGTCAAAGTCGCGTAGGTCCGGAGTGGAAAGCAGAGCGGGAGGAGTATCAAGAGTCTTTCTTCGAATGGCACTTTCGCCTTCGAACGCCGACCGAATTCGCCAGGCGAGTCTTTTTTACATACGTCCGGATACCCTGATGGACAGCGGAAAACCAGTCCCGGGTAATCGCGGCGCAGGGCTTCCGTACCATTCGCTGGGGGTCGCGAATGCTACAATTAGGTACCTATGCCTAGTTACGTGCTGATCTGTGAATCCTGTGGTAACCACGAACCGTTTATCGTGTATGAGGAAGAACTCGGAGAGATTCAGAGCGGCAAGCCGGTGGTCAGACAATGCCCCGTCTGTCGCGCGAAGACCAATTGGGAGTCTGGCTTCCCGGAAAGACGTAGTGGTCGGGAAAGGCGACAAGGCGAGGATCGGCGAGGCTGACGGCGCCGTTCGTCTTGCTTATGCAAGCCCGGCCTGAGACTGAGCGCCTGGCGCCCAACAGGCCCCCGTCGAGCCAGGTTTCGAAAGTCACGTCGCGATGCTGAATGCAAAGAACTTAGTAGCATGGAACTTACCGTTTTGCTTGGCTGGGCCTGGACGACTTTCGGGCCGCAGGCCCTAAAGCACGTCTAAGAATGTGACCGTACGGCAGATCGTCGCGCCATTTGTGATGTAACCAGTGGTGTAGACGCGCCGCCGTCGTCGGCTGGGGGAATGTGGAAATTCCTTCGGGATTTCCAAGCTCGCGAAGCGAGCATCATCCCGCAGCCGTTTCGCGGCGCAACTCTGTTCGTTTTGGGCGTCCTTCTCCATCCAGGATGTCAGCACCGGCCCACCACATTCACCTTCGGTCACGCCTGCAGGTCCCACCTTCCGAAACTGCTGTGGCGCGATTGGCGCGATACGCAGGCTTGCGTCACGTGGGGAATTTGATTACGCTTACGCAGCTGCTAGCGGGGTAGCCATCTTGCACCGCTCGCCAGCTGCCCGGGAAAATCTGATCAAGCCGATCCCGGCATCCGTGGGGAACTGTATGAGCGCTGACGCCATTCATCGGGAGGTCACAACGCGAGGAGGAGAAGCGACGGCCCGCGTGGGCACCGGCCTGCGCGTCAAAGGTGAAATCTCAGGCAATGGAGATCTGTACGTAGACGGCGACGTCGAAGGTCCGATTCAGCTGGCAGACGGAAAGCTGACAGTCGGCACGAGTGGGACCATTACGGCCGACGTTGTGGCTCGCGAGGTGATCATCTACGGCAGAGTCAAGGGGAATCTGCAAGCGCGCGATCGCATCGAAATCAAGAAGGAGGGCTCAGTCGTCGGCGACCTCTTGACCGCCCGCATAGTCATCGAGGACGGCGCACAGTTCAAAGGTTCGATTGAGATTGATCGCAAAGCGCTCGACGCCACCGTCCCGGCCGGGGAACCAGGACTCGCGCGTGCTGCGACGGCTGATCCGACTCCGATATAGAGAACAGCTAACCCGCGTGCTTGCTCAGAACGAGTTTGGCCGCGCACGCGGGATCCACCGGTGCGCCCGCAACGATAGCAGTTTAGCGATATCTCTTCCCCGCTCCGCTCTCTGCAAAGCAAATTTCTCCGTGCGGCGATTGTGCGCTCACGTCAAACCTGATTTGAACGAGTCCTTTCACGCAGCCGGAATCGCACTCACCCAACGGCCGGTTCAAATAACGAAGCCGATCGGAGAAATGCGGCACCGAAACCGCACCCTCCGAAGGCGAACCGACGACGGACTGTGTGGCACGCCATATAATCTTCGGACTAGCAGGAGCACGGGACGAAGCAAGGAGGAGCGACGTGGCGAGCTACGCCGGAGGTCCAAAACTGAACCACCAGTGGCGGCTAGTATCGCGCCCGCATGGACGGGCAAAGGAGTCCGATTTCGAATGGACAGAGGCAAGCGTGCCGGACATTGCCGAAGGTCAGATTTTGGTACGGATCCTATATCTTTCACTCGACCCGACAAATCGGATCTGGATGGAGCCGATCGACAGCTACCTGCCGATGCTGCCGCTCGGTGCGATCATGCGCGGAATCACCCTCGGTGTGATTGAGGTGTCGCGGAATTCGGGATATGCGTCTGGCGATTCCGTACTAGGCCTTGGCGGGTGGCAGGAATATTACGTAGGGGATGTGAGCGGCTGGACGAAGTTGCCCCGCATTCCTGGTTTGCCGCTAACGGCCTTTTTGAGCGCAGTGGGCCACATCGGATTCACCGCCTACTTCGGGCTCCTGGATATCGGACAGCCCAGACCCGGTGAGACCCTTGTCATATCAGCCGCTGCGGGCGCGGTGGGGTCGGTCGCCGGGCAGATAGGGAAGATCGCGGGCTGCCGTGTCGTCGGCATTGCCGGTTCAGACGACAAGTGCCAATGGATCACAGGCGATCTGGGGTTCGATGTGGCGATTAACTAGAAGAAAGAGAATGTGCAGGACGCATTGAAGCGCGCATGCCCGGATGGAATCGATATTGATTTCGAGAATGTCGGAGGCGACATTCTGGACGCGGTGCTCGAGCGCATCAATATCGGCGCGAGGGTGGTTGTAACCGGGTTGATCTCGCGGTATAACGCCGCCGGTCCGGTGGCGGGCCCGTCAAATTTCGGCCAGATTCTGGTCAAGAGAGCCCGGGTGCAGGGTTTCATTGTGAGGGACTTCTCCTCGCGATACCCCGAGGCTGCCACACAAATCGTGCAATGGCTCCAGGAAGGAAAACTGAAGTACCGCATAGACATGGCAGACGGCCTGTGTAACGCACCAATAGCGCTGAATAAGCTGTTCGACGGCGCGAACACTGGCAAGCTTCTGGTGAGGGTATCAGAGGAGCCGGTCTGATCTAGGGCCACGCGCTCCCTGGAGGGCAGCGACAGTAACAGCGCAGCGACGACGAACGACACATCCTGGCTATCGACGTGTAGAATGGTGGAGCATGAACGAGAAGAGGTGAGAATTTCATGTCTTTGGAATATCTACTCAAAACCGAACCCTCCGAATATTCTTTCGCTGATCTTCAGCGCGACGTGGTTACACTGTGGGACGGTGTGTCGAACCCGGCTGCGCTAAAGCACCTTCGAGAGATGAAGCCGGGTACGATATTGGTCATCTACGAAACCGGAACCCACAAAAGCGCCATTGGCACAGCTTCGGTAGTCTCGGTCGACGTCTCTAATCCCCTGAATCCGGCGGTTAAGGTCAGAGTTGGAAAACTGCTCGCGAAGCCAGTGTCGTTGGCGCAAATCAAAGCCAACACCCTGTTCGCGGATTCGCCTCTCGTCCGTCAAGGAAGACTCTCCGTCGTACCTTTGACGAAAGCCCAGTACAAGGCCTTGACAGGCAAATGATTACACCAGCGGGTCGGCACAACAAGCACGGGCGACGACTCTTCCTGATACCAATCCCGGAGCGCTCGGGCGGCGCGACCAAGCGTGCTCGCCCCCAATTTTCAGGAACGGTCGTTGATCCCAGACGAGCGAACTGATCCTAGATGGCAAACGTTGCTAGGTATGGCGCAGTCCTGGAGCAGGATCGGCGGAGTAAGGCGGTCAAGTTCACCCTGATTGTCCCTCCGGCTTTCCACACAGTCGTCGGAGTTTCTAGGGTCTAGGCGTGTCAGGGGTCCCCTGCTTTCGCCGTGCGTCCTTTCCCGGCATGCCGCCGTGACAGCCGCGGGGCACTTGATCCCACCATCAGATCCGCAATGGCTTGCGCAGGCGTGCCGGCAACCAACTCAGAACGCCAAAATTGCGAGCTCTTTGCCGGAAATTCGACTCTTACCTCAAAAAAAGACAGGTGCTTCGTGAAACTAGCTATCGCTGGGGTTGGACCTACTCGGTCGCCCCACCAGGCTGCTACGCGAGGGCGTCGTGACAGAACGGAAACTCATCCAGCTAGAGCTTTCTGTTCCTGGTTCCCAGTACACTAGGGGCTGTGTTCAGGTTCATCCCATGAATCCGAGTATCTTCGTCACATTTCCAATTCCCGAGCCCGTGCTACACAGGCTCAGCGCGCGGTACCGCGTCGCAGTCAATTCAGAAGATACGGATTTGACCATGCCAGAGTTGCAGGCCCGAATCTGTGACGTGGACGGCCTGATGGTAGCGAACGAACGCATTTCGCGCCAAGTGATTGACGCAGCGCCACGTCTGCGCGCCGTAGCGAAACTCGGTGTTGGCTACGACACCATCGATGTCGCGGCGTGTACTGAGCGGAGTATCGTCGTGACCAATACTGGTAGCGAGTCCGCGGAAGCAACTGCGGACTTGACCTTTGCTTTACTGCTAGCGCTAGCCCGCCGAGTCGTAGGAGCAGATCGGTACGTCCGCGATGGGAATTGGAAACGAAGCCAAAGGGCGGTAATTTGGGGGACCGACGTTCATCGCAAAACGCTTGGGATCTACGGGTTTGGAAACATCGGCCGGGCCGTGGCGCGAAGAGGCCACGGATTCTCGATGCGCGTGATCTACTGCTCGCGGCAGCGTGCTCCGGTTGAAATCGAGCAGAAGTTCGCTGCCGAACATGTCGGTCATCAGGCACTGGTACGCGAATCAGACTTCCTCTGCTTGCATGTGCCCCTTACCAAAGAGACTGATGGGCTTATCGGAAACCGAGAGCTTTCGATGATGAAACCCACTGCATTTCTGATCAACACCGCCCGCGGGCGGGTGATTGACGAAACGGCGCTGGTTGAGGCACTTGCGAGCCGCAAGATCGCCGGTGCCGCGCTCGACGTGTTCGAGCGCGAACCCGAAGTGCACGCGAAACTTTTGAGCATGCCGAACGTGATCCTCGCACCGCATATCGGAACCTGCACTTCGGAAACGCGTCTTCGTATGGCCCATCTCGCCGTGGAAAACCTGTTGAGTGCACTTGCCGGTCGCCGCCCGCCTAACCTAATAAACCCCGAAGCTTATAGCGGCATCACAATTTCGTAGAGGGCTTCTGCCCTCGACAGCTAAACGCATTTGAACCAAGGATGCTCCCGCGCCTGAGAAACCAGAGATCCATGCTTGGGACTTCCAGAACAGGTGGCTTCTCACGGCTTCAACCTTTTCGGGATGGTTTTTGGCGGCGCTATCACGAAGCGAAAAGTAGGGCCCAGCGCTCATGTACCGTGCGCTCAGAGTCCGTGAACCCGTCGCTACGAGAAGCATCGGACAAGAATCTGAACGGGATTCCTCCGTCAGCTAATCCAGACGGTCCCTCGCTTGAAATCTATGGAAGATGGTGCTGTCGTTTTGCCGGCGATGCGAAGGTCGCCTTGCAGGTGCCGCCGGTCTGTCTTCGAAGATTCACAGCGGCTCAGTGTGTGGGAAGTGGCCGGAGTGGCGGCGTTTTACCGGATGGACCATCATCGCCAGCAGCGGTCAGCAACATCGCCGCGGTCACATAGGTGCCGCTCAGTGCGACCAGGTCGACCATTTGCTGGTCACTGAAAAGCGCGCGCGCGCGCTTGAAGGTGGCGTCGCTGACTTCGTGCTTGTTTGAAAGCTCCATGCAGAAATCATAGACGACCGTTTCGTCTGGCTGCATTGATGCAGGGCGCTTGCCCTCCTTGAGGTCGTCTGCTACCGCCTGCGAGAGCCCCGCCTTAATCGCCAATGGATAGTGGGCGGTCCACTCAACCTGAGACGTCCACAGCCGGGCCTGGATCAGGATCGCAAACTCGTTCAGCCGTGGTGGCACCGACGTGTGGAAGCGCAGGTAGTCGAAGAGCGCGAATAGTCGCTCACCCATTGCCGGGCTCCGCAGCATCATATTGTACGGGCCTCTTGTGCCAATGCTCGAGACCTTTACGATCTCCTCCGTGAATTGGCGCTGCTCGTCGTTCAACTGCTCCATCTTGAGCTGCGGAAAACGAGCCTCATCGTCGGACGCGCGCACGTCGGTTTTCGGGATCACCAGCGCCGATACAGAACCGATCACAGCGACACCTGATGCCAACAGGATCAGCCGTTTCATGTTCGTCTTCTCCTCCTTACGTGGCCGGGTACCGGTTGCCTGCTTCCCAAAAGGCACCCCTGTGGAAAATAGCAAAACCCGCTCTCAACGGAAAGTCCAACCCACAAAGCTTACCTGCGAACCCTGTGCAGGTCTCAGTAAGCCTCCGCCAAGATCGCCAGCCTACGCGGATGAACTTAATTTCGAAGATACCAACGCGGCCCGTCTGTTACGCTGCGATGCAGGGCCTGCGAAGATGAAGGTGTGTACGCGGTAACCAAATATCCAGAATCTCGAGGGAGAACCTAAGTCCCGACGCTCCCGTGACCAACCTCACTGGGTGCGCGCCGGAAAGGCATCCAAGATAAAACTTCGTCAGATCGCTCGCAAGGCGGTCCACCGGAAGTGATTATCAAATACTCCACTCTGTATGAGGCCGCCGCGGACCACACGGAGCAAAAATGACTGCCCCGTGGCCATCGAATCCGAAATCTCGGACTCGCTCCTACACGAGCCGAAGCATAAGATCCGAGAAACAACGAGGCAAGATCAACGCCGGCCAGCGTTGAAAAAGAAATGGTCCAGCGCGCACATTGCAGAGTCAACCCGGAAGCATGATGTTGATGCTACCCGTCGGCTCATGAAACCTGCCAAGTTCCCTCACCGTTAGCCAGTTCCGCATGCAGTATGGGGATACCGAGCAAGATGGTATGGACGGAAGGAGAGAATTTTCGTGGTTGGGCATGCTCTGAAATGCGCATGGCTGTCCAACCCCTACTGGACCGCCTATCGTCAACTCCACGGATGAAAGGATGCAGAAATTCACGTTGGAGTGCGATAAATTTCTTGCCGCGCATCTTTGCGGTGCGCTATGTGGTCGATGCAGCCGAGCAGCAGAGGAACTGCACTCCAACGCCTGAGTATCCTTCCGGAAGTTTTGTCGACTCGACGTGCGTGACCCAACCTGTAAAACAACTCTCGATGCCATGGGTTCCAGTGATTTGTTTTGGCATTTTTAGAAGTATATCGACCGCCTCACCCACAGATAGCGGCAGATTCGTAGTAAAGTAAATACCACTCGAGGAGATATTGACGGAGTTCTCTCCTTGGTCTCTCTCGCAGAGCGTGTTCAATCGGTGAAAACGCAGCGGAATGCGAAGCTTGAAACGACGCGCGATGCGACGCTCGGATGTAGCCATGGTGTTCTCCTTGCGCCTGTGAAGGGTGAGGCAGGCTGGAACTCAGAAGGGGAACTCAACTGTCTCAGACGCTCTTGCTCAGGTCAAGTTGTATCTCGAAACCCCATCTTCCCGGCGGAACGGCTGTGCTCAAGTCGCCAACATAAACCAACTTGGGACTCATTTCTCGGCAAGCGCCCCCTACATTTCCAGGTAGTCCTCCGGGTATCCGAGCACGGTCGACCCGTACCACTGTCACTCAAGAACACAAAATGATATCAGAGATGCGAGCGGGGTCTGCTGCACTCCTGCGAGCGGGGAAAACGCCGCGATGGCGAGATTTCAAGCGTGCTGCCTATTCCTCAGGCGCAGTTTTGCGCGATGGCCCAGAGACTCTCCAAGCAATCCATCCTAGGCACCAAGCCCGACGCACCTAGATGGGTTCTCACAAAGATTGCAGGGACCAGCACACCATACATTGCGCGACTGTTTGCAGGCGTGCTGCAGCTCCGTGACCAGACCAATCGAACTGCGACACAAGGTGAAGAGGTCGATAATAGTCGCCGTGTCTCCCAAGGAGAGATACCCCGAGTGGCGGGGAATTCCATTCATGTTGATGAAAGTGGACGCGGAATTGCGAAGACAAGTGGAGGCTGTCATCAGCAGCGCCGGTCGAGCATCCAAAGACCGGATGGCGGGGGCGGTTCAAGTCCGCCCGGCCTCACCATTAAGAGATTCGTCTGGGAACCAGCATTCCGGTGGTACGGTCGAACAGAGTCGTGAATTTGTAGGCCCAGCCTTCGCGTTTTAGATTTTCCACTCTTGCATCCATACCTGCACTGGCGTCAATTTCGCTTTTCAACGGTCCGCCTAGTACCATGGAATTTAAGCACGATTCCTTCTTCACGTTGTCCCACCATCCGCGCTTTTCCAAAAGAATGAACGTCCTTGCTTTGACATCGAACGAGTAACACACCTCGTGATATTCGGTAAACCCGGTTTTCTCCGGGTCTTCCTTGTACACGGTAACTGGGAAACGCATAGCAACACTCCTCGGTCACAGATTCTATCACTAGTAAGCGCTCAGGTGGTACCTACAAGGTTAGACGGCACATGGCCAGCGGCGTGTACGACGTTGCTTAAGGCGGAGGAAGCTGTCACTGAAGTCTTTGCTGGGGGTCGCCTAAATAAACAGCGTGCAGTGACACAACCCCCTGCCACACTTCACACGTTAAATGGAACGGAGAGTTTGGGCATCGGTAAGCCCGTCGGTTTGCAAAGCCGACATTCTCGTCAGGGGGATTCGTGGGTTCGACACCCGCCCTCTCCGTCAACTACGCGTTCCACGTTTACTTCAAGTACCGCACTCCGTCAATGCGAACAATTACCTGGTCGCAGTCTATTAATTAAGTATAAATATGGTATACCATGAACCGCTTCACAAGTGACGGTGCCCCTTCGGTTAGCCGTCTTGCGACTCAGATATGACAGCCATTAGTTAGTCGCCACCAAACCTCTCGTCCGAGTGTTCGTTGACCATGTGACTTTTCCGATGGCATCGTATAGCTCAAGAACTGGCTTGCCATCTCTCACCGCCAGTTCACCCATCAGTTTACCCGCGGCATCCCTCAGCAAGAAATGTTGAGCCTCAACCGTGGTAGCACGCATCGGTACATCTTGAAGCTTCTGTTGCGCCGTGACATTTGCCGTTAACGAAAATCCCAGTATCAGAAAAACCGCTAGCCCTACAATCTTCCAAAAGCGGTTCTCGGCTTCGAGCCTCTTCATGCGAACAACTAAACTGTTGAAATCAACATCGCTCGTGTGCATGGTTCTTGCTCCTTTGGAAGAGTGATGTTTCCTTTGCTGCTGTGGATTATTGACGATTTGTTTTCTTGAAGGTTAGCAAGCCCAAAGCTAGTCTCAGTCCTGCAGCCTCTTCGCCACGGAATGCGTTCCGTTTCCCTGGAAGAGCCTCTCTTGGCAATCGCTGCCTCGTGCAGATGACGCTCGGTTAGCCTACTCAGCGTTGACAGAATCACCCACAATATGCAGACCTCATGCGCCTGCGGGCGCACCACCTGGCATGAAAATAAGGCAGTGAGAGGCAAAAGCGCGGCACCGAACGACCTCTGCGGCTATGGCCACGTCGGTCTCCAACCTACCGACCTGATCGACTATGGCTTCGAGTTCCCTGGTCCTCCATCGCCGGGAGTCGCACCCAAAAGTCTGCGACCATCGGCCATGGTTACATTTCTCGCGTCCGCAAGTCTCGAGCCGTCCTTGGCCGGATAGCCATCGACGACAACCTGATCTCCCACTTTCAAGGAGTCCCGGGTCCAGCCCTGCCGGTGCAGTGAGCCCGGGCTCGCAGTTTCACAACCCCAGTTCACGACTTTGCCTTCGTTGTCCTTCACGTCGATGGAGAAGTACACGTGGGGATTTGCCCATTCAACTTTTGTAACGACGCCCTTCAGTTCGATCGGCTTAGTCCCATCAAACTGGGCTGAGAATGAGTGGTGGGCCCGAGCAGACACTCCAACTATGAACCCCCCGATACCGAGCACTATTGCGAGCTGGCCTCTCACTGCTACACCTCTCAAATCTGGATAATCCCAATCGCGCGCCCACCGATCAGCCTAAGTGTCAGTCCCCCCGAGTGGCATCTCCTTCTAGGTAGCTCAAGGTTCGGGAACGCCTCCATGAAATAGAAAAGCCCGTTCCAGAAAAGCTGGAAACGGGCGGTCGCAAAAACCTTCGAAGGCTCACCGGCTACAGTGGTCTCCTCACACGCCTGCTCCACCAACCAGTGCCGTGGTAGGGGCAATAACAAACCCAGGCCAACACAAACTTCATGAGCGGCAATTTACATCGGACCGGAATAGTCGTCAAGCGATATGGGACTATATGGGGACAGCTTCGGGACAGCTATATTGGCCTGTCCGCAGAGCCTGTCCACAGAGCCTTGACACGTTGGAAGGACTCGGCTAGCTTACGCACATGCGGTTCGCTCGTGCCTGGTTGTCAGAATGCCCCGGCGCTAATATCCAAGGAGCCTTTTCGTCGTTGCTGGTGTTCTACAGCATCTAGAGAATCTGATCTGTCCAAGCCTGCTTTTCGGCCTATCCTGAAAAGGGCATTCGATCGTCTTTGGGTTTTCCTTCCTTTGAATCAATAATGTCTAAAGACGGCGACACTGATCGGAAAAGGAGAAATTGAACGTGAGAAGCTATTCAGTCGCGACAGTTCTTCCTGCAGCGGGCGCGTTTGCCATGGTGGCCTGGGCGTACACCTCTGCCGCTGCACAACAGCCCACAGCGTCGGCTGAGAACTCGTATGCACAGTTGAGTGGCGCGTCTGGGTCGGTTAACACTCCGTCCGCGCCATCGAAGCCGGCCCCGCGCACCCCGGACGGCAAGCCAGACTTGTCTGGATTTTGGAAGGGCCCACTCATTATTGGCGGCATGTTCAAGAGCGTAGGGGGGCCGCCATTCACACCCGCGGGAGAGGCGGCCTACAAGTACAATCTAACCCATACAGTTAATCCGGAAGCCCTCTGCTTGTTTGCCGGTATACCGCGCGCAAGCATTAGCGGCGTTCCATTTGAAATCGTTCAAAACTCGAATCGCGTCGTCTTTCTCTATGAGTTGATGACAACTTTTCGTTCGATCCCCGTCGATGGGCGCGAGCATCCGAACGACATCGAGCCGTCGTTTTTTGGGAATGGGGTCGGCAAGTGGGATGGAGACGCGCTGGTCATCGACTCGATAGGATTCAAGGACAAGCTCAGCTGGATTGACGATGATGCTCATCCTCACAGCGACGCCATGCACGTTGTCGAACGTTGGTCTCTCCCGGACGCGGACCACTTGGCACACGAGGTCACAGTCGAGGACCCGAAGTTCTATACCAAACCGTGGACGTTCAAGAGGGTTTTCACGGCCATGCCCCCGGGTGAGGAGCTTTATGAATTCGCGTGCGACGAGAATAACATTGACCGGGATGGCGGCCACCTAGGCTACGGCCCCATCGACCTGTCAAAGTATCCTCTCAACCCCAAGGTACCGAAAAAATAGCTAGTCCCCATCAAACACCCTTTGTTCTAAGGGTGCGTCGTAACGCCCCGGAAGTCCGGTTCGACAAAGGACTGCTCACACGAGATCCAACCCAAGCCAGTCATTTTCGGCGCGAGATGAAGCAGTCGAAATTCGCCAACACCCGCGGATCAATAATTCCGGGAAACAGCAAGCAGTCTGTCGTGATATGTTCGGCCATGTGAGAGCCTGTCTCTTGGCTCCAAACTTGCGAGACCAGCGGTTTTGTGCCGGGAAGAGGTTTTCGCTTGGCGTGAATAATCGGGTCTGGCGAGGCCTGTAACACATATAGAGCGTCCCCGGCGCGGTGAACCATGACATCTTCTTGGAGCTCGACACCACAGTCGACGACCCGAAAGAGCATATGAGGACCCTGACGATAAAGACGGCCTCCAAACTGAGCTCCGCGCCCAGGGAGGAAACGCTCTGCTTCCTTGTCCGAGATGCAGGCCTCTCAGAAGAAACTCATGGACTCCACCAGCACTCAGCAAGTAGCCTGACCGATCTTACAAGGCGGAGTGGAAAGCTCGAACACAGATTATCGCAGGAGTTTTCAAGATGCGAAATCGCTTAACAGGTTTAGTCGTTGCTATCGTGGCGATGCTGGCTTCCTCGTTCGCGCTACTCACTCAGGCTGTTCCGCCATCGGAGGCTGCAAAGACCCAAACCGCGGTCCGTCCGCCCGACCTGTCTGGATTTTGGACGCCAAAATTCGGAGGGGATGTAGGCCTCGAGAGCTGGGACCCTTCCGATTCGCGCGGCCAGAAGCCGGACCAGCTTCCTATGACGCCTTGGGGAAAGACGAAATTGAAGGGCGCGAGGCCGCCATTCGGGGTCAATGAAACCTTTGAGAACACGACCGATCCGATTCAGAAGTACTGTGACACCCCCGGTCTAACGCGCCTCTACCTCTACCCGTTTCAATTTACGATCCTTCAAACACCCAAAATTGTTTACATACTCTACGAGTTCACTCGCGTTTGGCGGTCAATCGCCATGGATCGAGACCATCCCAAGGATCCGGACACTACGTGGCTAGGGGATTCGATTGGCAGGTACGGAAGCGATACACTTGTTATTGACACGATCGGTCTTAACGACAAAACCTGGCTCGATCGCGTGGGTCATCCGCATAGCGACGCTCTACACGTGATAGAGCGCTTCCGGCGGGCGGACCATGATACGTTGGAGCTCGATGTCACGTTCGATGACCCGAAGGCGTACACAAAAACCTGGTCGAGCAAGGAATTTTTCCAATTGAGTTCCTCCCCCATGGGCGAGACGCTCTGTTCCATGTCTGAGATGGAGGCTTTTCAGAAGAGAGTGATCGAGCCCAGTACGACACGACCACCCGGCAAGTAACCTGACGTAAGCCGCTGCGGGAGATCGTTGGAATGTGACGCGGCAGTCCAGAACGGGCTTCTCATCAGGGGAGCAAAACAGAACAAATGCACTTATTTTCAGAATCAACTCGGAAGCCGATTAAGGAAGCTCGAAGGTTCCTAGGGTAGCGTCTCGGAGTGCTATGAATCATGACAACTGCCTGTCCTGGTCGAGAAGTGAGCTATGATTCAAAAGCTCGGTCCCAAGTCGCCTAGGTTAGGACCGCACATTTGTTATCATCCGGATGGTGTCCAGCCGTATACTGGGAAGATTTCTTAGATGAACACAGGCCCTCGCGCCCCTTCAAAAAAGACGAGGTGTCCGGAGACGCATTTACGTCAATAGTCCGCCCTGATTTGGAGGTGTCCCGTGAAAAGTAAGGTGTTCATCGTTTTCGCTATGGCTGCCAGCCTTCTCACGGCTCCACGCCCGATGTTCGCCCACCACGGTACCGCGGGTTATGACATGACGAAGACGATCACCCTGACTGGAACGGTGACGGAGTTCGACTGGAGCAACCCCCATTGTGTAATTTACATGGACGCCAAGGGTGACAACGGCGAAATCAAACGTTGGGTTCTTGAACTTGCCGCTCCGACTCTGATGTCTCGTGGGGGTTGGACCAAGAATTCACTCAAGCCAGGTGACCAGGTCGCCGTCGAGACTCATCCTTCCAAGAATGGCGCAGCCGTTGGGACTAGCGGTACTGCCGGGTTTATCCTGAAGGTGGTGGTCAACGGCACAGCGCTCCCCACCCGATGATGACCTTGAAGTTCTCGCGGAGACATCCGTACCTCGCAGACCAGCACCGCCGTTTCGCTTGAGACTCCACCAACAGCTCGCGCTGTCGTCATCGGCTTTGCCTGCCAGGCCGACTAGTCAGCTCGGCTGCGCCCTCACGCTAAGGCGTTGCGCGCGCCCTCCGGTCCATCGCTGCAGATGGAATCCGCATTACGCTACGGATGCTCACAGAGCCCGATCTCCGCGGGGCGCTCCTGATGGGCGTGCCAGCGCTGCTCGCTATGATCAACACCGTGGAACTAAGGGAAGCTCTCGGATATCCTTCCCGTTCTCGAAGCCGAGCACGCGCTCGACCAAGTTGGCTGAGGTCGCGGCACCGAGGACGGAGGTCCCCAAGTCACGGGATTTGGCGACGACGTCATCGGGTTCTCGGGAGTGCCGCGCACAGCGATCGGGATCGCGCCCCCACAATGCTCTATCTCGACTGCGGCTGTAGTCCTGGCCGGTTCTTCTTAGGTCCGAAGTTCGAGTTAGGCGAGACCGGAATCAATTCAAATAAGCCCTTGTGCGCGGCGTAGTATAATTTCGGCCAGCCACCGAAGCGATACCTCCAAGGAGGAGCCTGTGAGAGCAAGGCATATCGTCTCATTCACTGCGATTTGTATGGTTTTGTGCTCGATAACGCCTGGAGAGGCGCAAGTGCAACAGCAGAGAACGCCAGCACATCTTTACAATACTGCGAAGCAGAAACTGAGGGACGGAAAGTCGATCGTTGGCGCCACCGTCTTCTCTCCCGACCCGAATATCTACTGCGCGATGGCGAACGCCGGGTACGATTTCCTGTGGATCGAGATGCAGCACAGCCCTCTCACATTTGAAGACGTTGCCAGAATGATTTGGGCCTGCAGGGGTGCTTCGGCGATGCCTTTTGTCCGCGTGCCGGACGCGACCGAGAGCGATATCCAGAAGGCTACCGACATCGGTGCCGTCGGAATTATCGTTCCCACCGTCGACACGGTGGAGAAGGCTCAGGCAGCGGTGAGGTGGTCCAAGTATCCGCCCGAAGGGCGACGCAGCCAAGGCAACGGTCAGTATGGGGCCCTGTGGGGAAGCGACTACCGGCAGACCGCTAATGACAACATGGTGGTGGTCATCATGATTGAGACGCCCATCGGCGTCGAAAACGCCGAGAAAATCGCATCCGTTCCCGGGGTCGACGTGATCTTCGCTGCTAGTACCGACCTAGGAAATTTTTCGGGTCACAAGCAGGGCGACAAGGATTATGAAGCCATGGTTACGAGGATCCGCGACGTGACGCTGCAGCACGGGATCAGGCTGGGGGGACCGCAGGCTTGGAAGGATCGCCCGGGATTCACCTTCTTCCAGGCTCCCGGCGAAACCCAGCTCATCCAGGCGGGAGCGCAGGTGAACCTCTCGTCGAATCCCGCCCAGCGCGGTGGACACGGGCCGCAAGGTGGCGCACAGCCGGGCGTGGCCCCGATCGAAGGCGCTGAGCCGCGCTAGTCGCTGGCGGCCGCAAACCAATGAACGCGGACTCGACTCGCGACAGTCTTCCAGAATGTCACCTTCCCTGTTCTCAACACAGGGTTAAATGAGGCTCTCGTTTACGTACAGTCTGCTCACTCTGACGTCGAGGACCTCAATCTGAATTGGTATCTTCTCGCGGCCCGCCGATTCACGATACAGGTTCGTACCATGGTTCGAAGCAGAACCACGGGGGTTAGCAGCCGCTTTTTAGTACCAGCGGGTGCGGCCGCGCAGACCCAGCGACCGAACTACACCGCTCTATTAATGGCAGCCAAGGAGAAAACAGGCTTAAGCAATTATCCAGATAGCTGCCGAGCCGACATCTTTACCTTTTCTTTGGGATGTACCGTGACTTGGAGTCTGTCGTCGTCTGGGCTCAGGCCAGTCTCGTGCTGCGAATCCCAGGCAGGCACACCTCGCACTGACAATTCGTTCGCGACAATAGCTTATCGCCAACCCGCAGCGCGCCCTAGCCGGCGCGCTTCTCACCACTGTTGAAGCTAATTACGTATCGATGGGCGTAGAAACCAGTGTTCTCCATGCTTTCAATGCTGCGGGGCCTGATCTTCCAGGTTCTTTTTCCGGACCGACACTTGATCGGCGACCCACTTCGAACGTAGTGCTTCAAAATATTTCCAATTCAATGTCTGTCCTAGCGGGAATATAATTCTTGACAATTTACCGTTCATTTATATTATTTTTGATTCTAAAATCACTTTCTAGTTGTGAATGCGAGTCTGGCAGTCTTTGACGTTGATTGAGTCCGATCGGCATTCTGCGAGTGTTTGCGGTTGCAATCCCGGTATCGAGTGCCGAAGACAAGCGCAAGTCGTAGCAGGGAGGTAGATATGCGAAATTCGAAGTTCCCTGCTGTGGTCCTTCTGGCACTTCTAGTCGTTCCGACCATCGCGAAAGCGCAAAACCTGGCGGCCATTACTGGGAGTGTAACGGATAGGAGCGGTGGGGCGATTGTTGGCGCTGGCGTCAAATTAGTGGACACGCGCATCCGTGCCACGCATGAAGCAAAGACCGGGGCGGACGGCACCTATCGGATTGTCGACATTCCACCGGGGCCCGGCTACACATTGACTGTCAGCAAGGATGGCTTCCAGACCTTTCAAATCGGCAGTCTTTACCTACCCGTCGCGAGCACAGCGACCCAGGACATCCGGCTGGAAATCGGGACCATCGATCAAACAATGGAGGTGACCGCGCAAGGTTCGGTCAGCTTGAACACCACCGATGCCACGATTGGCAACAACTTTGACATGCGGGCGGTCGAAGAGCTTCCCATCGAGCTCCGCGATAGCCCGGCTCTTCTGTTGCAACAACAGCCCGGCGTAACACCCACAGTGGACACGGCTGATGATCCGTTGCAGAGCAGGGAAGGTGCAGTGACGGGCGCGCGCGCTGATCAGAACAACATCATTGTCGATGGCATCGACGCCCAAAACTTTGATATAGGCGAGCCGTTTTCGATGGTGGCCGCAATTCCCGTGGATGCCATACAGGAATTTCGCACCGACGTCGCAAACCCTATCGCGGATATAGGCCGTGGCAGCGGAGCAACGACCGTCATTGTCACAAAAAGCGGAACAAACGATTGGCATGGAATGGCTCAGGAATGGAATCGCACCGCAGCTACGGAAGCGAATGATTTTTTCAACAAGCTAGCGGGTGTCCCGCGGACACGACTGGTCCGGAATCAGTTTGGGGGCAATCTGGGAGGCCCCGTCAAAAAAGACAAGCTATTCTTTTTCTTTGACTACGCTGGCCGCCGAGATGCCAAACAGGACGCGGTCTTGCGCATCGTTCCTCTCGATCATGTTCGTCGGGGCGAGATCGGCTATATCAACAGCAACCCGGGCTGCAGCCCGAACAGTCGGCTGAATACTACGCCCAATTGCATCACGATCGTGCCGGCGACGGGCGCCCGTAGCGTTGCCAGTCTGGATCCGTTAGGGACAGGCGCAGACCAGGCGTTGCTGCGGTTTGTGAATTCGCGCCCTTACCCAAATGCGAACGATCTGACCCAGGGTGACGGCATCAATACGGGTGGCGTCCGATTCAATGCCCCCGTGCCGTTGTCGGAGAACATATACCTCGCCCGTATCGATTACGTCTTGTCGGGTAAGCATAAGTTATTCGCTCGGTTCAACTTCAACAATGAAACGAGTGCGGATGATCTGAACAACGGGAGCCCGCTTACGGGAGTTACCGCTCCGATAGAGTTTCCCGGAGATCCGATCTCCCAAGAAAAAGTGAGCCACGATAAGGCATGGGTCGTCGGGGATACGTGGACGATCAGTCCCAATACGGTGAATCAATTCGTCTACGGAGAGTCTCGGAATGAGGTCAGCTTCCAGCATCCGTACAATCCCAATGGCAATATTTTTCAGTTCAACTGGATGAACAATGCGTTTGATCCTCCCTACTTGCGACAGAGTGCCCTTTCATTTTTGGATCCCATCGTCACCTTCCGAGACGACGTTTCCACGTTGCGGGGTACTCACACACTGCAGTTCGGGGGAGTGTTTAAACCGATCCGCACTCGCGACGTGCAAATCGATGATTTCAATTTTATCGGAATCGGACTTGGAGGCCCCACTACCACTCTCGATCCCACGCTGAGGCCCTCTGACATCTTGTCAGATCCCACTATCGACCCAACTGGCATCGCAACCAGCGAGTGGGACAACCTTTTCATGGGGATGCTGGGTGCTTGGTGGCAAGACGTCGCGCTATTTAGTTACACCAGAAATGGCACTGCGCTTCCTAACGGGAGCCCTCATCGAGTCGACTACCGCTACTACGAATACGAGACCTACTTTCTGGATACATGGCGAATACGCAAGAACCTCACCGTTAGCTATGGGTTGCGCTACCAATATGACTCAGTACCTTACGAGACGAACGGCGTCGAAGCAATCGGGAACGTAGACTTTGCCACGGAGTTTTCGACAAGAGTCGCCAACGGTCTGAAAGGTGTATCGGGCTTTGATTCCGCACCCCTGCTATCGTACGGCTTGGCTGGAAAAGCCAACCGAGGGGCACCATCCCTCTATGAGGGCAACAAGAGAAACTTCTCTCCGCGTCTTGCCGTTGCTTGGAATCCTTCTTTCACCAAAGGTCTTTTGGGGAATATTGTGGGTGAGCGTAAGACCGTGTTCCGATTGGCGGCGGCCGTGCTCGACGATCACACGGCCCTTAATTCAATCAATTTTCTACAGGACCAGAACAGCTTCCTGTTTGGCAACCAAAATGGCGCCAGTTTCGGCGGGAATACTCCGAGGGCTTCTTTGCAAACCGACCCCCGGTTCACCGGCATCAATGATCTACCGATAAGCCCGCCGCCGTCGGCGCCGCCGTTTGTCAACCCGTTGACGCCCTTCGAATCGCGCGGTGTTGTAAACGGCTTATCGCAAGGGGCAACTAACTACAGTATGGATCGACACTTCAAGACCCCGTACCAGCTCTCCTATAGTGCGGGTTTGCAAAGAGAGCTGCCGGGAAACTTGCAACTCGAGCTCGACTATGTGGGCCGTTTCGGGCGTAAGCTCCTGGCCCTCGCGGATGCGTCGCAAATCGTCGACTTCAAGGACCCGGCGTCCGGCCAGACATTGATCCAGGCCGTCACTGCTTTGGAGACGGAGGCGCGCCGAGGAGCCGCGAATCCGACGACGCAACCGTTTTTTGAAAATCAGTGTGGCTCAGGCTGCACGCAAACCGTCTACTCGGGCTCTACCCAAACGCTTCAGCTAGGAAATCTGGGTGGACTGGTCGACGCGTTGGCCTTGAATGGGCAGTTGCCCCCCGGCGTGGGACTGCCGCCGCAATTTCAGGACAACCTTTACGCTATGAACAAGGGGTGGTCCAGCTACAACGGCTTGCTGGTTACGCTCCGCAAGCGTTTCTCACACAATTTGCAGGGAGACTTCAACTACACATTCTCACATTCACTCGACGACTTTTCGGTGATCGCCAACAACAATGGAACCTCGGCGGGTGGCACCAACGGAGTTGTTTGTGACGTGAGAAGTTTAGCAGTTTGCCGAGGCAACTCAGAATTCGATATTACCCACTCGATCTCCGCCGATGCCATCTACAATCTTCCGATCGGGCGTGGGAAATGGATTGGCAGGAATGTCTCGACATGGGTCAATCAGATCATAGGCGGCTGGGAGTTTTCCGACTTGACGTCCTGGCATACCGGATTCCCGTTCAATCCTCTCACGGGCGTAGAGACGACTAGCCTTTTGGCGGACTCTCTGGGAGTTTTCAACGGAAACAGAGCAGCGCTGACAACTCAGATTCATCAGAACCCGGATGGGGCGGTTCAGTTGTTTGCGAAGCAGGCATCAGCCCTGGGAGCATTCCGCAATCCACTCGGTCAGCAGGTCGGAAACCGAAATATCTTGCGTGGCCCGCACTTCTCCAACTGGGATATGGCGCTCGTCAAGAACTTCAATCTCTTGAGTGAACAGTATAAGCTCCAATTCCGTGCCGAGGCCTACAACGCGTTCAATCACCCGAATTTCGCGCTGCCAATTCCCAGCGTCAACAGTCCCCAGTTCGGAGTGATTTCGACGACAGCCGCCAGCCCCCGCGCGATGCAGCTCGCTTTGCGGTTCGACTTCTAGTCCCCTTGAGCCGTAGTGGAGTGGCACTGGACTGCTCCTGCGATGAGATACGATGACGAATTTGAGAGTTGGCGTAACGCGGCCGAATTTCGTGCCGAAGACGTCATCGCGAAAATCGCGTCCCGTGCTTCTGCTCCATAGCGATTCTGATTCCGTAACGCCAACCGAGCAGTTCGGTCGAGATGTCGTGCCGGGCAGCCGACCGACCCGCATCTATTCGCGGAGACAGAGCATTTCCGGTTTACCGAGCAGAACACGCGAGTTCGCACCGTGGTGGTCGACTGGCTCGATAAGTATTGCGAAATCGGTGACGAAGGTTCGCCGGGCAAGAAAGCCAGGATTGCGACGCTCGGTCAAAGCGCTACCGAGTTGTGAGACACTCGCAGCGACCAGTTCGTTTGGCCCGTCGACCGCGTCCGTCACTGCTTCATTTTACGCGTGTCTGCTCCGCTCTGGTCACTCCGCAATTGAAAGACAGCGGCCGCCCCAACGAGTCCCGGGATAGCTATCATCAAAAACAGGTTGGCGACCGAGGTTCCTCTGGACAGGAGGATCCCGCCGACGATTGGGCCGACGATCGAGCCGATCCGTCCAATTCCCAGAGCCCATCCAAGCCCGGTGGAACGGATGCTGGTGGGATAAATTGCCGCTGCAATGACGTTAATATTGATTTGTGTGCCGATCACGCAGAGACCGGAGAAGAACACCGCAATCATCATGTTGATGACACGGCCCTGGCTCATCGCCAGGGCCGTTGTCGCGATCGCAGCACCGATAAAACCATACCCGACGACGCGATGGGGAGACGCGCGCCCGCTCAACCATGCTAGCAGGAGGCCGCCGATTGTCCCGCCAAGGAAAAAAAGCGTTGTGGCGACGATAGCTCCTGTCATTGGTATCCCCAACTTTCGTAAAACAGCCGGCAGCCAGTTATTGAACACAAACAGCATCAGCAAATTTGCAAAGAAGGCGCTCCAAAGCAGGAGCGTGTTCCGAAGGCGACCATGCGTGAAAAGATTCTTCACTGACAGGCTGTGAATTTTCTCTTCTCGAATCAGAAGCTCATCGTTTTCCGTGATCGGAATCTCGGGAGCAATCCGGCGCAGAACTTTTGTGACTTGCGATCGATCGGCTTTCCTGAGAGCCAGAAAGCGGATGGATTCGGGCAATTGCCGGATCAACAGAGGAACCAGGAGAATGGGTACAAGCCCTCCAAGATAGAAAACGGATTTCCAGCCGAACCTCGGAATCATTGGCACTGCAAAGATCCCGATAAGCAGCCCGCCCATTGGCAGGCCGCAGGACATGATGCTGATCAACATCGCGCGCCTGCGGGCCGGCGCATATTCGGACGTCAGGGCAATGATGTTGGGGATCACGGCGCCGAGACCGATGCCGGTCAGCAACCGGTCAATCAGAAGCGTCCGAAACGAATGCGCCGTCACCGTCAAAAGCGTAAGCACTCCAAAGATGGAAACCCCGGAGATGATCATCAGCCTGCGCCCAACATAATCGGCTGCCGAACCGAAAAACAAAGCTCCCATCATGATCCCAACCATGCCAGCGCCAAAGATCGGTCCAAAGTTGGAAACGCTAAGACCCCAGTCAGCTGCAATTGTGGGCGCGGCGTATGCGATCGTGGAGAGATTGATGCTGTCGAGCGTCATGAGAAGGAAACAGACTGCAACCAGGCGCTTCTGGAAACCGCTGAAGGGGTGACTGTCAATCACGGCGGCCACGTCAATCACACCAGAGTGGGTCATGATGTTTTCCATTCGCTCGCTCCGCTCGATGATTGACGCGTACTATAGGTTGAAATCGGCCCCAAGACTATTGGGAACTAGACTTCAAAGATCAGTCCGCAACCACGTGATTCAGCGCCATTTGCTCGACCTAGACGGCTCTTCCTGCGTTTAGTAGACCAAGCAGAGATGTTCGCGCAAGCCAATCCTGCCGACTATAATAATTCTGCAAGCCGGGAGCCTGGGGAATGCTTGCCGTCCATGTTTGGCATCCGGACCGTACTTTCATTCCGAGGCGGGACAATTTCAGTCGACCTTTAGCGGTCGAGACATGTCGAGATGCGCGTACGTTATTCCAGTGACTCATTCCAGTGACTCGCAATAAGTCAAAACATTCTGCGTGCGAGCGCCTTTCTGGATAGTTCGTGAGTCCGTGGTGCATCTGCAGCTGTAGGGGATCAACAGCACCTATGCCTCGGTATTGTGCCCAAACGACCTGATGCTCCACAAATATAGTCAGCTGAGAGACTTCCTACCGCCCAGACCTATTCGAGGCTGATATTTAGGCAATCACCGGGCGCCCACAGGGTAAGATCGCGAATTGGACCAGGCGCAAGACCCTCGAGGCTATCAGCGGTGGGAAAACGACTGCTGGGGGAGGGTTTCCCAGAAACATGCTCAAATTGGCCGTGCAGTATGAGGATGCTCTGGGCCAGGTGACCGAAGCCCTCACTATGGCCACTCGAGATTGGATTCTGAGCAGAACGTGTCCGCTGGGTAGTTTGCGGCGCAAACGAACGAGACCGCGCACAATCAGAAACGCTGTTGCGGCAGGCCCTGGAAGCGGGGGCGATATGGAGAAATTGTTCCTACACTCTTGGCAACCGGCTACACCCCTTTCACGAAAAGTACTTCGGCCAATTCGCGTTACCGTGCCAACCGCCTACTGTGGCGTAAGCTTGATGTAGTCAAACGACGCCGGGAACCCCGCGCTCGCTGCGTTCTTCCCGGTGATCGTAAACGTGAACGACTGATTACCGGCTGTGGCGATGGTCACATTGCCGAGGTCAAACTCCTGGAACGCATCCGCAGCCGAGTACTGGTCCTCGGCGGGTCCCACAGGAACGCCATTGACGGCAAGCTGCGAGATGCCACGCAGGTTTTTCATCTTCACGGCATATTTCACGTCATACGTGCCCGGCTGCGCGACATTGAGCTGCATCGTTACGCTCTGCCCAGCCGCCGTGGCGTCGAGAATCGTCCCATTCCCACCCGTGAATCCCGTCCACGGGAACACGCGATAGGTCGGCCCCGAGCTCTTGCTCGCGTTGAACACTGTCGAAGACTCGGTCTCGTACTGAATTGGTGCGTTCGATACCGTACTCGTCGAGTAGGTCCACGAGATAATCTCCTGCGTGGCCGTCAATCCGCCGGTGCCGGCGGTAAATCCCGCGAACGCTGTGTTTCCGCCAACGAGCAACGGAATGTTGACGTTCGTGAAGGTTGTTGAAAAACTCTTCGCCGTCGTCGCATCCGTGATCGTCACGACGAGGCTCGTCCCGCTGTAGGTCATCTGCACCTTGAAGACATCGCCGCTGTGGAGATTAATGCCGGAGCTGCTCATATCCTGCGCCGGCATTGTTGGCGAAATGCCATTGGTGTAGATGCCGGTCGAGTCCACCCCCTCACCTGCATTGTTGTAGAGGTCAAACTTCACGGCTAGGCTCTTCGGAATTCCCGCCGCGCCGGTCGCCTTATCGGGACCGTAGCCGAGACCTCCGCCCAGGGAACCTAGTGCCGCCGCTCGGTCGGCCTGGATCGCGAAGGTGAAGCCGTCCGCAGTCGTAGTCGAGGCAGGCGTGATCTGGAAACTGAAGTTGGTCGTGAACGACTGTACATTGACGAGCGTCGGAAAGAAAGCGCTCCTCGCCTCGCCGACTCCGCCGTCGGTCAGCCGAAGGCGCGTGCCCTGGAGCGATGCGCCCCCGTTGAGCGTCATGCCGCTGCCCGAGAATCCGCTCCCGAAACTGATCGAGGTTACGGCCGTCTGAATCGTAATGGTTGAGCTGGCAACGCCGCTCGCCGTCGATCCGTTGCCGACCGCAATGGCTTTCACCGTCGTGGTCGTGCTTACCGCGAACGAACCTGAGTACAGCGTTGAAGCCGCCGTTGGCGTCGAGCCGTCGGTAGTGTAGTGAATCGGCGCGTTCGACGGCGAATCTGTGATCGTCACCGTCTGCGGAGACGAGAACGTTCCCGTCGCCGGACTGATCAATGGCGTCGCCGTCGATAGTTGCATCGTGTACGTCGCGCTCGCAACTGGGCTCGGCGAGAAGTTTCCGCCCGCCGCGATGGCGTTGATGGTCGTCGTCTGACTCACGAAAATAGCCGCTGAGAACAGAGTCGAGTTTATCGTTGGCGTCGTCCCGTCGGTCGTGTAGTGAATCGTCACTCCAGGCGAGGTATCACCCAGGGTCAGCGATTGTGTCGACGTGTACGTCCCTGCGGGCGGACTAAATGTTGGAGCTGCCGCTGGCGATTGAGCGGCGGGTCCGGAAACATAACTCCAGTCTATGATCTCCTGAAGTGCGGTCAATCCGCCGGTCCCGCCCGTGAAGCCCACGAACCCGGTCGAACCTCCCACCGTTTTCGGGATGTCGATCTGAAACGTGTGCGACAGCGACGCCTGTGTCGAAGTATCGGTAATCGTCATCGCCAAGTTCGTTCCGTCGTAGGTCATGTTCACATGGAAAATGTCGCCGCTGTGCAAATCAATCCCCGTCCCGGTCATGTCGATGAAGGGAGTAGTCGGCGATTGGCCGTTAGGGTAGATCCCGGTCGAGTTCGTACCTTCGCCGTTGTTGCTATAGAGATCGAACTTCACGGCGACGCTCGACGGAATCCCTGGGGCGCCCGTTGGTTTGTCTGGACCGTATCCCAGTCCGCCACCCAATGGTCCGAGTGCGCCCGGAGTGCTGCCTCCGTGAATCGTGAAGGTAAATCCGTCGGCGCCCGCGTTCGTGAGCTGGAACCCGAAATCCGTCTTGAACGACTGTACGTTCATCGGCGTGTTGAAGAATCCGCTGCCCGCTTCGCTTCCGCCGGCGTCAGTCAGGCGCAATCGAGTGCCGTTCATTGTTGCGTTGCCTGAAAGAGTCATTCCGGTCACGCTGAATCCGTTCGCAAAGTTCAATGACGTGAACGGGTTAGACTCAATCGTGTAAACTTCCGAGACCACGGCGCTGTTCGATGCCCCGCTTGCGGCTGCCATGGCTCGGACCGTCGAAGTGGTGTTCACCACGAAGGGCGACGTATATTGGGTCCCGTGCGTGGGGGACGGTGTGGTGCCATCTGTCGTGAAAAAGACCGACGCACCCGAAGTCGTGTCGGTGATCGCAACCTGTACCGGAGATGTTACGGACTCCGACGCAGGTGTGATCACGGGCGCAGCTGTCACGGGCGTCCCTCCGTTCAGCAACCCGTAGACATCCACCTGTATGGATGTCGGTGCGTAGACTTTTCCGTTGGAAATTGTCGGTACCGTGAACTTCACGGCATTCCCTGCCGTGTCGCGATTGTTCGGGGCCTGGGAGCTGTTCCAAAGCTCCTTTGCCACGTTCATGGCATCGTAGGCGCGCACCACGGCAGGGCCGGGCCCTGGTCCCGGATTACCGAACTGCGTCGAATCAATCACCCACACGATGCCGTTTGTATTCCCATTGGCTGAAATCGAAGGTGTCGCGCCCGGGAATCCGAACGAGTTGGTCGAAGACGAGCTTGGCCCGCCAAGCAGCCCATTGCTCAAAGTGTAGGCCCTGAGTACATCGTTGCTGCCCCAGAAATAAACCGTGCTGTTCCAGTACGCCGGCATGGCCCAAAGCCATTGCTGGTTGCCGATGTGAATTTCCTGAATGATTTCGGGGTCACTCGTGCAGCCCGAACAGTAGTGCTGATTGTTGGTAGTCATCTGATCCCGATCGATCAGATAAATGGTCCCGCCTTTTGTCCCCTCTAGCAGTTCGTGCGGATGATTGCCTGGCTGATCGGGGAGCAGGAGAACGCCTCCCGATCCCACATCGAGGTCGCTGGCGTCATCGATGCCCTGGTCGAAGGGCGTGAAGTAGTCGCTCAGGGAAATCTTGTTCCCGCTCAACGCTAGTTTCAAAATGCTATCGCCGAGGTCCGTTGCGCCATACGATCCGTTCCCCACCGCTGTAAAGATGTTTCCATTTGCGTCCGCAGCGATACCTGCACCCGACATCCAGATCCCTCCCTGCCCCTGTGACAAATTGGGAGTTGTGAGGAACACCGCGGTCTTGGCAAGCGTCGAAGCATTGTAGGCAAATATCCAGCCGTGGTATCGAGTAAAATCGCAGTGCGACGCATACCCGAGATACACCGTTCCGTTTAGCAGCAGAAGACCAGGCCGGCTCAGGTTGTGAAGCGCATCAAAGTTCACCGTGGTGCTCCCGTCGCTCATGCCCGCAACCGTTGCAGCGATTTCAACGGGCCCCGGCGATTTTTCTGCGCCGGTCGTAATGTCGAGCATGTGGAGGCGGTGCACATATGTTCCGTTCGCCTTCTTCGATTTCGCTTCGACATACATCGTGCCGGTGCTCAAATCAATCACCGGAGTGCTGGTGATGCCAACCTGCGGAATCAGGTCTGTGCATTGCGGATCGAGGTCACGCTGGACGCTGACTGTTGTTTCGCCCGACGTCGCACCATGTGCCGCGTCCACCATGCTTGCCTTCCACAACGGCGCAGCATTCGCGCCCATGTTCGAATCGGCATCAAACGCATAAACGGAATCGTTTTCCGTCGCCACCATCAGTACGTTGTGTGTCCCTCCTGCAATATTCACAGTAGGAACATAGAGCGGCTGCGCGTACACCTGTCCATCGGTCGGCAGTGAAAACACTTTGCCAAACTGGTTCACATTCACATTCGATGTGGTCAGTATCGTTTCATTCGTATTCTGTCCGGTTCTCGCAGTGTCATTGTGTTGTGTTAGAACGGCTGTCTGCCCGGAAGCGGAAAGCGCAACCACGCATAAAAGGAATGAAGGCACAATGCTCCGAGCAAGAATACGATTCCCGATGTGATTGCGATGAGACACAGCTCAACTCCTTGTGCTCGAATGCGAATTTCACTCCCAACGATTACCTGGGTTCCGTAGGCCGTGAGATCAATTCCATCCGTCCGGTACCGGGACGGTCGCGACCGTGCGGGCGTCCACCGACGAAAAATGACAACTTCGTTCAGTTCAACAACAGAAGCGATAACCAGCTTGCGGACCGGTCACAGGCGGCGCACGGTGGAAACCAAGGTATGCTTGGCGTCGAACGTAGGGGGCCCAGATTCTCAACTCAACGCAGCCTTAAGAAGCAGTCTTAAAGCCACAAACCAAGTACTCAACAACTAACAACTATCCCCTGTACATCGAACAACTTACGTCGTCTCATTAGCCGACGTGTATCCTAGCTGAACAGTAGTAATGGATATGGAAGTTCACTTCCCGGCCAACATATTGGTCCGGATCGTCGCAATGAGTCTTCAGCCACAAGACAACAAGCGATCTACAGAAGACGTTCCCTGCCGCCTGAAGCTTTTAGCCGTAGGCTCGCCTGCGCAAACCGTCTAATTCTGAGAAGCCGCGCCAGTCCGCGTCGCCGACTTCGTCTGAAGCGGGTCAGGACCGGTTTTGAAGTTATATCGAGATAAGGCACCAAGGCTTGTTGCGGGGTTGGGTGTGCGGCACTGCTGACACTGATTTTTTCACTGTCGAACGCGATGGTGACGACATCGGACCCAACGCCGGCTTTGGCGATGTGGGAATCGACCATGACACTGCGGCATTTGCCGCGGCCTCCATCCGCGGGTGGTGGCGCTTTGAAGGCAGGCAGATCTACCCGGAAGCGAAAACGATTCTGATCACGGCCGACGCCGACGGGAGCAATGGCTGGCGATTGCGGCTGTGGAAGTTGGAGTTGCAGAAGTTCGCCGATCAGACAGGACTGTGTATTTCACTTTGTCATTTCCCTCCCGGCACCAGCAAATGGAACAAGATCGAGCACCGGCTGTTTCCCTTTCTCTCGTCAAATGGGCGCGGCGAACCGTTGCGGGACTACGAAACGATCGTCCATCTCATCGCCAGGACGATCCTGGCAGAAGGATTGAAAGTCACCTGTAGATCGGATCGCCGGAAATATCCGACCGGGCGTGAAGTCAGTGCTGAAGAGATGAAGTGGGTCAACTTGGAACCCAATCAGTTTTCATGGCGAATGGAACCATGTCATCAAGCCGAGAACCCAAAAGATAGGTTGATACCTCTATTTATTTACACGTGCTAAACGTAGCCGTCAATGAACTCCGAAATGAGTTTTATGCGTACCTCAACCTCAAAATAATCCGGATTGCAACCGAAGTCCCGCTGTCGGTCCTGCTCTGCGAGCGGGACCTGAATGTCATCCCACCACAGCTTGTCCGCGATGAGGGCAACGCTAAAAACTTGCCCGAATAGGGCGGCCTGCTTGCAATGCGTGGACCTTCTACCAGGCCCACGGCCTCAATCACGCTCCTCGCGCTCGCCGGGCCGTGAAAAAGGTCTCGCTGACACCGGATCGGGATGAATGAAAGTCCCCATATCGATGGCCGACTACCAGTGGTAAAATCTATATGCCCAGGCCCAACGGATCGACGGAGGGCCGAGTTGAGTTACATCGAGGATCGATTTGACACCCGTAGCCTAGCCCACATAGAGAGCAAGTTACCTCCCCTATTCCCTGACCGTCACGGAAACAGCTCGATGGCTCCCGAGCTCTCCGTCCTCATGCCCTGCTTGAACGAGAGCCTGACCATTGGCACCTGCATCGAGAAATCGTTCGCCACCATGGAGCGGTTAGGGATCCACGGCGAAGTGATCGTTGCCGACAATGGCAGCACCGACGGCTCGCAGTCGATAGCGACCGAACTAGGTGCGCGCGTTGTGCAGATCGAGACGCGCGGATACGGCAGCGCGCTGCGTGGAGGCATTGCCGCTGCGCGGGGCAGGTTCGTCATCATGGGTGACTCCGACGACAGTTACGACTTTACCGCGCTCGGCGCGTTCCTGAGCAAGCTGAAGGAGGGCTACGACCTAGTCATGGGAAACCGTTTCCAGGGGGGCATTCTTCCCGGTGCGATGCCATTTTTGCACCGGTTCCTGGGGAATCCAGGCTTGAGCTGGCTCGGGCGGCTATTCTTCAAGTGCCCGATCGGTGATTTTCAGTGCGGCCTGCGGGGGTTTCGCAAAGATGCGATCGATAAGCTCAACCTTCAGACGCTTGGAATGGAGTTTTCGAGCGAAATGGTCGTGAAGGCCACGCTCTTCAATTTGCGAATCGCGGAAATTCCCACCGTGCTTTCACCGGATGGACGCGACCGCTCGCCGCACCTCCGAACCTGGCGCGACGGATGGCGCTATCTTCGTTTTCTCCTGCTATTCAGCCCGCGCTGGCTGTTTCTCTATCCCGGCATGGCCTTGTTGCTCCTGGGCGCAGCGGTGAGTGCTGTGCTGCTTCCCGGGCCGCTCACGATTGGATCGGTGGTATTTGACTATCACACGCTTCTGTTCGGCGCGATGGCAATCCTGATCGGTTTTCAATCCATCAATTTCGCGGTATTCAGCAAGATCTTTGCGACCTCAGAGGGATTGTTGCCTCAAGATTTGCGACTGAACCGTCTATGCCGCTACATCACGCTCGAAGTCGGCTTACTGATTGGGGGGCTTCTAATCCTCGCCGGCGCGAGCATGTGGTTGTTCGGTCTCAGCTACTGGCGAAGCCACGCATTCGGGTCACTCGACCCCGATAAAACGCTTCGCATCGTGGTGCCAGGTTTTGTGTCACTCACTTTGGGCATCCAGATTGTCCTGTCGAGCTTCTTCCTGAGCGTGCTCGGCATGCGTCGCCGATGAAGCCCGCGACTGATTTCGATTGCTATGCGGACTCATACGATCAAGCGCTCGCCGAGGCTCTTGCGGCATCTGGAGAAGATGGTCAATATTTCGCCCAGGGCCGCGTGAGATGGCTGGCAGGGTGCCTGCGCCAGGTCGGCTCGGCTCCGCTCCATCTAATGGACTACGGCTGTGGCACCGGTGCGACCACGTCCCTGCTCCGGGAAATCCTGGGCGCCGAATCGATCATGGGTGTTGATCCTTCGCTTCGCGCTCTCGAGGTCGCCCGGCAGAGCTATGGGTCAGAGCGGGTTCGCTTTTCGCCCGTGCGGGAGTATCAGTCCGCTGGCGAGGTCGATCTGGTTTACTGCAACGGCGTATTCCATCATATCCCGCGCGAACAACGCGGGGAGGCCTTGCGATTTATTTTCCGGGAGCTCCGTCCGGGCGGGCTATTCTCTTTTTGGGAGAACAATCCGTGGAACCCCGGAACGCGGCATGTGATGGCGCGCTGCGTTTTCGACCAGGACGCCATCAAGCTGACTCCTATCGAAGCCAAGCGGATCCTGCGCTCCGAAGGTTACACACTTCTGCGAACAGATTTTCTTTTCATATTTCCGCGGAGTCTCAAGGTGCTCAGGCCCGTTGAGAAGCTTGTCTACCGTATGCCGTTGGGCGCGCAATACCAGATTCTCTGCCAGAAACCAGTATCGAAATGAATACTCCGCCATGCGGACGCGCATTCGGTGTATTCCGTCCACAATCGTTCCCTCATGGCAGCCCGGCCACAAACGAGACCCTGCGAACGGGCTCTCGAGCGGCCACTGTCGCGCTCGTGGTCGCGCATTATTTCGCATCAACAGGACTCGAACAGCGCTTCAGGCTGAGGACCGTTGTAAAATTCCCACAGGGACGGAGGAAGCCATCATGGAGCTCTTGCAGCAGCAGTGGCCCGCGTTGCCGTTGAAAGCGTGGAGTGATACCCGCGACACCCTTCACATGTGGACACAAATCGTCGGAAAAATTCGCCTTGCGTTGAGCCCGAGGACAAATCATTGGTGGGAGGTTCCCCTATATGTGAGCGCGCGCGGTCTCACCACCTTGCCCATCCCTTACGGCGCCGGCGTTCTCGAGATTCAGTTCGACTTCATCGATCACAAGTTGTTGATGCAAACAAGCAATGGAGCGGCGAAAACCATGGTGCTGGCACCGCGTTCCGTGGCTGACTTCTACGCTGAGCTGATGGCTGCCGTGCGGTCGATGGGCATTCAGGTGAAAATCTGGCCGATGCCGGTCGAGATCCCCAATCCGATTCGCTTCGACCAGGATCTTACGCACGTCTCGTACGATCCCGAATATGCGAACCGCTTCTGGCGCATCCTCGTCTCTGTCGATACAGTTTTCAAAGAGTTCCGCTCGCGCTTCATCGGCAAGAATAGTCCCGTTCATTTCTTCTGGGGCAGCTTCGATCTTGCTGTGACGCGCTTCTCCGGTCGCCGCGCCCCGGAGCGGCCTGGCGCCGACCCTGTCACGCGCGAGGCTTATTCTCACGAAGTGATCAGCGGCGGTTTCTGGCCGGGCACCGGAGAACTGGATGCGGTCTTCTACGCCTACGCCGCTCCCGAACCGCCAGGCTTCTCAAAGGCAATTGTCGTTCCCAGCACCGCGTTTTACAGTACGGAAATGTCGGAGTTCTTCTTGATGTACGAAGATGTGCGCAAGGCACCGTCACCGCGGGAAGCCTTGGTAGATTTTCTGCAAAGCACATACGACGCAGGTGCGAGCCTGGGCAACTGGGACCGAACAGCACTGGAGTTTCCCCTTCAGCAATAAATGTCGTCGGGTTGATCTCTGCGGCCTCACCGTTGTTGTCATCGATCGATGAGCCTTAAACGTGACTCCCCCGCCCGGGTGGCAGCACCACGCAGGGAGGCCGTCCCAAGGTCCGAACTCTTCTTGCAAAGCTTCACACGCAGGTACGAACACAGTCCGTTCGACTGCACCTCCCATCGGCTTAGCAGGATTGCCACGCGCAATCGACCCTGTGTCCTGGGGTTAGGCTAGGCTCGCAAACGATGGGAGTGGGAGCCAGACTTCTTCTTATCCGTGGGTGGCGACGCGGGTGCTCGCATGGGAGGGGGCGTCGGTCTCAAATAGCGGCCTTTTCGGTGCAACGCCAAGGGTGATTGGAATTTCAGTCTGCGCTGATGATGGAGAGGATTTCGTAGGACCGAGATGGTTCCGACCGCTAACAACGTCCGGCACCCTGCTAGGGCCGGATGTTTACGCGGAGGAACGTCTGGGAGACAGGTGCATTGCACGTTAAGGCTCTTAAGCGTATACATTGTCGATCGATGTGCGTCATAACGACCGATGAGCTGATCGGCCGGCAACCGTTCCTGGATTAGATTTGGCAGTGAGTTCTCCTAGAGTATTTAATCTTGCTTTCCTGAATTTATTCTGGTCCAGCGGGTCGGCTCTTCCCGTCGGTCTCGAGATCCTTGGTACCAGGGACAAATCGCGAGTTGTGTACATTTGGAGGCGACCATGTTTTCTGAAATCTGCGCCACGAAGATCGCTGCTCGTTTTGTGGCATTTGTCGCTCTTCTGTTCAGCCCGTTATTCTTGTCTACGGCCGCTGCCCAGGTCGCCGGAGCGACGCTGTCTGTCACGGTGACGGATCAATCCGGCGGAGTCG
>Ga0209526_10000223_pt1 | contig 35533 bp, 31 predicted proteins | sample JacPinW_OM2H0_M1_FD_188566 | JGI IMG/M metagenome (GOLD analysis project Ga0209526, IMG submission 188566) | Forest soil microbial communities from Algoma, Ontario, Canada - Jack Pine, Ontario site 1_JW_OM2H0_M1 (SPAdes) (version 2) | ecosystem: Environmental > Terrestrial > Soil > Boreal... | reverse complement strand
AGCGGCTGCTGTAGGCGCCGGCGCTGAGGGGACGGGCTGCGAGGATCTTGGCGTCGAGGCGGCGGCCGGTCTCTGCGCCGTGGCGCTCACCGCCGGATGTGCGCCGCTGCTCCCCGGGGCCGGTGCGGACGCGGCCTTCGGAGGGGCCGCCGCCGGAGTGGCCGCAGCCGCTGCCGCCGTCGGTTCGCCGGCAGCTTGAGGTACAGGCGCTTGCGGCGCCGCGGCCAGCGTGACGTTGCCGTCCCTGGTCGCGACGGTGAGGTCTCTTGTGCAGCCGGCGCCAAGGAACGCCAAAGCCACCAGTAAGACGCACGACGCCAAAGCTCTAGTCCTGAGCACCGCCTACCCCCTGCGGATTCTTCAGGCTGCCGGAACACTGCCGGCTCGATGCCATGCCGGCCGCAGGCATCCTAGCAGGCGCCCACCAGACCGGGTCAACCGTCCTGGGCCACTCGCTCCGGGACGGCTGCGGTTTCCTCACGACCTGCCTGACTACTTAGTTGGCGAAGGTTTCGATCCAAACGCCGGGCTGGCGCGTCTTATTCGACGAGTTGCGGGGCATGTCAGTGGCATGGCGGGATCTCCGGGCAGGCGTAGGTCTGAGCGGTTGAGCAGACGGCTCCTGGTCGAGAACGGCTCTGAGGAGGAGCTGACCGGTGCCTTGCTGGCCTGGCAGGGTAACGTCCAGGAGGCGCACGGCATATTCCTCCAAGCGATGAAGATGCTCGGTGACGACCCAACGTCGTACGCGGCGGACTCCACGCTCTCCGCCCTGGGCCGGCTCCAGGCCAGGATCGAGTCCCAGCTCTCCTCCGCCGGCACCGCATCCCCTGACTCGAGCTCCGACCGCACGGCCGCCCCGGCCGCTCCCTAGCCGGCTCGAGCCGGCCGGTTGACCCGGTGACGCTCAATACGCTGCAGGCCGGGCTGCTGAGAAGCGCCGGACTGGCCTTCGCTTACCAATTGCTCAGAGGCGTTCCCGGTCTTGGATCCGCGCTCCATGGCGCTGCCCACCGAGTGTTCCCCGATGACTGTGACGTCGTCGTGCGGATCCCGGACGGGATGGCCTCAGGTCTGCGGATGCAGATGGATCCACGCCTTGACGCGGAGCTCGCCCGCGGCTGTCATGAGAACTGGATGCAGGAGATTCTCGACCAGGCGCTCGAGCCGGGTGCTTCATTTTGCGATGTCGGCGCCCATATCGGTTTGTTCTCACTGGGCGCTGCCCGCGTGGTCGGCGAGTCAGGTGAGGTAGTCGCCCTGGAGCCTGATCCGCGGAACCATAGACGCCTGGTGCGCAATGTGAAGCGCAACGGGATGTGCAACCTCAGGGCTTTGAACGTCGCCGCCTGGAGCTCGCCCGGCGAAAAGCGAGCCAGGTTGGACGCGCTGCTCAGCAGGCCTCCCGACGTTGTCAAGGTTGACGTCGATGGTGCCGAGATCGAGGTGCTGCGAGGCGCCGGTGCGATCTTGCGCTCAGGGCGGTCCACCTGGCTGGTGAAGGCCTACGGTGCCCAGCGTCTGCGCCAGGTCGCGGCCATCCTTTCTCAATCGGGCTACGCGCCCCGCGTGGTGCGGGAAGAGGCGGCTCCAGGGCAAGAGACGTACCTTATCGTGGCCTGGCCTGGGCCACGAAGAGAGCCGATCTAAAGGGTTCGACCCCGGCTCGACACTAGTGGCCGTTACGGTCCACTAGTGACCGTTGCGTGCCACCAGGTGCTCAGCGCTCTGTCTCGCCTCGATTCCGGGAACCGCCAGCTCGGCGTAGAGATCTCCCAGCACCAGCACGTCCATTCGGCTCCTGAGGAAGGTCTCCACCGCCTCTTCGGGGGTGCAGCAGATCGGCTCGTTCTCATTAAAGGACGTGTTGAGCAGCACGGGAACTCCGGTGTGCCTCTCGAAGGCGCGCAGCAGGTCGTAGAAGCGCGGGTTCTGGTCACGACGTACCGTCTGGACACACCCCGTGCCGTCCACCTGCGTGAGAGCTGGGATCACCCTCTCGGCGCCCGGGCGCAGGCGGGACGTCTGCAGCATGAAGGGGGAGTGCTGGCTGCGCTCGAAGAACCGGCCCGTGGCCTCCTCCAGTATCGACAGGGCAAACGGCCTGAACGGTTCCCGGTGCTTGACCCGGGCGTTGAGGACCTCTTTTATGTCGTTTCGGCGGGGATCGACCAGTATGGAGCGGTTGCCGAGGGCCTGTGGGCCCAGCTCCATGCGGCCCTGGAACCAGCCCACGACCTTGCCCTGGGCCAGGGCGCGGGAGGTGCGCTCGATGGATTCCTCGTAGCCGAGTTCGCCGAATTTCAGCCCCGCCTCCTCGAGCGCCATGCGGCAGCGTCCCACGCCGAAGGCGGGGCCCAAATACGCGTCGTTCATCACAAAGGTTCGTGAGCCGCCCAGCACCTGGTTGTGGACGTAGAAGGCGGCGCCCAGGCCGGTGCCGGCGTCGTTGGCGGCGGGCTGGATGTACATCGTTCTGAACGGCGTCTGTTCCAGGACTTTCCCGTTCAGAACGGAGTTCAGCGCGACTTCGCCCGCCAGGCAGAGGGCGTCGGTCCCGCTCACCTGGTGGAGGCGCTGCAGCATGCCCAGCGCGACCTCTTCCAGCCGGGTCTGGAGTGAGGCGGCGACGTTCTGGTGGCGCTGTTCCAGCGGCTGGTCGCTGTGCTTCCGAGGCGCACCGAACCGCCTGACCATGCCCCATCCCCAGAGCGGGCTCGGCTCCGGCGTGCCGCCCGGCCAGTTCATGGCCGCCCCCTCCTGGTGGTGCCGGAAGTAGTCGAGGTCGAGCTTGAAACGAAGCCCGTCGGAGCGGACGATCCTTCTCATCTCACTCAGGTATGCCGGCTCGCCGTAGGGCGCCAGTGACATCACCTTGTGCTCGTCCCCGAACTTCGGAAATCCGAGGAACTGGGTCACGGCGGTGTAGAAGACGCCCAGCGAGTGAGGGAAGCCGACACCTCCTGTCAGCCGTATGCGGTGACCCTCTCCGACACCCCAGCGCGCGGAGACGAAGTCACCGAAGCCATCGAGGCAGAGCAGCGCGGCGTTCTCGAAGGGGGAGACCAGGAAGCTGCTGGCCAGGTGCGCGTGATGGTGACCGACGAAGTGCACCCGGGCGCGAAGCTTCCCATAGTCCTCTTCGAGGGTTTCGGCGACAGCCTTCTTCACCCGGAGCAGCTGGCCGATGTTCGCTGTGCGACCAAAGAGCATCCGCCTGCCGGCACGGCCCGACAGTGCGAAGCCGGCGCGGCGCAAGAACTTCGCGTGCGGGTTGTGAGAGACGGCCACGTGATCGAGGTCGGCCATTCCCAGGTCGGCCTCGTCCATGCAGTAACGAATTGCGTTGGCTGGAAACGAGGCGTCGTGCCTCACTCGGGTGAACCGTTCCTCCTCGGTCGCGGCGACCAGTTCGCCGTTCACGACGAGTGCCGCCGAAGCATCCCCGTGGAAGGCGTTGAGGCCGAGGATGATCACGCCTGGCACCATAGCCCGGCGCATGCCGTGGCCGCGAAGGGCATTTGCATCAAAGCGATGCCGCGGTAATGCGCCGGTTGCCGCAGCCTCGGTCATGGTTCTGGCCATGCTTAGATACGGCCATGGCCCTCCAGCCCAGCCGCACGGTAGCCGAGCTGCGACAGCTCCAGGAGCGGACGGGCGATGAAGCGGGCGCCCAGCGGGTCTGCTGGACGCCGACCTGGCTGCGGGCTCGGGAGTGGCTCTCGGAGAGGCTGGCGGCGCTGCCCGGCGTCGAAGAGGAGATCGACGAGGCGGGCAACCAGTGGGCCACGCTGCCCGGGCGCTCGCCGGCCAGCCTTCTGATCGGCGGTCACCTCGATTCAGTGCCCGATGGTGGCTGGCTGGACGGCTGCCTCAACGTGCTGGCCGGGCTTGAAGTGCTGCGCCGGCTGGCGGAGGAGCAACCGCCGCCGCTGACCGTGCGGCTCGTCAGCTGGGCCGACGAGGAGGGGGCCCGCTTCGGCCGCAGCCTCTTCGGGTCCAGTGCCGCCTCCGGCACGATGGAGGTCGAGTTGCTGCGCGGTCTCAAGGACCGGGACGGCGTCTCCTTGCCAGAAGCCCTTGCATCTTGCGGAGCGGACCTGGACCGGGCGGGAGGTGCCGCCCGCCGGCTGGAGGGGGCGGCTGCTTACCTCGAGCTGCACATAGAGCAGGGGCCGGTGCTGGAGAGACTCGACCTGCCGCTGGGTGTCGTCCTCGGCACCTTCGGTGTCGAACGCCACGCTGTCCGCTACCTCGGCCAGTCGGCCCACGCCGGCTCCACGCCGATGGACGCGCGGCGCGACGCCTTCGCGGCGGCCGCCCGGCTGGCTCTCGAGGTCCGCGACATCGCCAGGCGGGAGGGTGGAGTGGGCACCGTGGGCCGTGTCGTGACGCGCCCCGGCATCGTGACCGCGATCGCCGGTGAGTGCGAGATCACGATCGACCAGCGAGCCATAGATGCGCCCACCCTGAGCCGGATGCTCGAGCAGACCCAGGCGGCGAGCCGCCGCATCGCCGACGAGGAGGGGGTGCGCGTGGCGTGGGAGAGGGTCTGGCGCATCGATCCGCTGCTCTTCAACACGCAGCTGATGGAGATCTGCGCCGAGGCGGTCTCGGAGACAGCGGGCCGGGTTCACTTCCTGCCCAGCGGGCCGCTCCACGACGCGGCCGAGATGGTGCGGGCGGGAGTCCCTACGGCGATGATCTTCGTACAGAGCCTGAACGGGCTCAGCCACACCAAACGGGAGGACACCCGGCCCGCGCACCTGGAGCTCGCCGTGCGGGCACTGGACGACGCGGTCCGGCGGGCCCTCGTCTGGGCGGACGACCAGCCAGCGCTGAAGTAGGAGGACGAGGAGCATGTCGGTGCTGATCCGGGGAGGTCGCGTCATCACGGCCACCGATGACTACGCGGCCGACGTATTCGTCGACAACGGCGTCGTGACGCAGATCGGCAACTCGCTCGACGTGCGCGCAGACCGCGTCATAGACGCCCGCGAACGGTACGTCATGCCCGGCGCCATCGATCCGCACACGCACATGGACATGCCCTTCGGAGGCACGGTGACCTGTGACGACTTCACCTCCGGGACCGTGTCGGCGGCTTTTGGCGGCAGCACCACGCTGATCGACTTCTGCATGCAGTCGCCGGGGCAGACCCTTCCCGACGCGCTGGCGACCTGGCACCAGAAGCTGGAGCGGGCCAAGCCGGTTATCGACGTCGGCTTCCACCTGGCGGTCACCGACCTGCAGAAAGGAGGCAACCTCGAGGACCTGGCCCGGGTGCCGGAGCAGGGGGTGACCAGCTACAAGCTCTTCATGGCCTACAAGGGCTCGATCATGGTCGACGACGAGACGCTCTTCAAGGTCATGGAGGTCGCGGCCCGCACCGGTGCCCTGGTCCTGGTCCACGCCGAGAACGGCGACGCCATCGAGGTCCTCATCCGGGAGGCGTTGGCGGCCGGTCACACCGAGCCGATATGGCACGCGAGGACCCGGCCGCCAGAGCTGGAGGGCGAGGCGACCAACCGCGCCATCCAGCTGGCCAGGGTGGCCGGCGCCCCGCTCTACGTGGTCCACGTCAGCTGTCGCGACGCCCTGGAGCCGATCGCCAGGGCGCGAGCGGCCGGCTGGCGGGTGACCGGGGAGACCTGCACGCAGTACCTGTTCATCGACGAGAGCTTCCTGGAGAAGCCGGACTTCGAAGGCGCCAAATACGTCTACACGCCGCCGCCCAGGCCCAAAGAACACCAGGAGGTGCTCTGGCGCGGTCTGGCGACCGACGTGCTCTCCGTGGTCTCGACCGATCACTGCGCGTTCAAGTGGCAGGGGCAGAAGACGATCGGCTGGGACGACTTCTCCAAGATCCCCAACGGCGGCCCCGGCATCGAGGACCGCCTGAACATGCTCCACCACTTCGGAGTGCGGACAGGCCGTCTTTCCCTGAACCGACTCGTCCAGCTCGTCTCCACCAACCCGGCCCGGACCTTCGGGCTGTATCCGCGCAAAGGGACCATCGCCATCGGCAGCGACGCCGACATCGTGGTCTTCAACCCCGAGCGGAAGCTGACGCTCTCGGCGGCCAGCCATCACTCCAACGTGGACTACAACCTGTACGAGGGCACCGAGGTGCAGGGCGCGCCGGAGACCGTCCTGGTCCGAGGCCAGCTGATCATCGAGGACCGCCAGCTGGTCGCCGACCCCGGCGCCGGCCGCTTCGTCCGCCGAGCCCGTGTCCCCCAGTAGCTACGCCGACGTGGCGTAGACGACCACGTTGTCGGAGTACTCGCGGGTCAGGAAGTTGAAGGTGCCGGCGCACGTGATCAGCCGCAGCTCGGGCCCCTGGCGAGGACCGAAGACCTCGGAGCTGGGGAACCTCGCCCGAGAGTAGCGGGCCACACGGCGGACCGCAAAGCGCGCGGTGCTGCCGTCGGCGCGGGTCACGATCACCTCGTCGCCGGTGCGGACCTGGCTGAGCCTCCAGAAGACGGCCGGTCCATGGTCGGAGTCGAGGTGTCCGATGATGACGGCCGGACCGACATCGCCTGGAGCCGGCCCTTGCGAGAACCAGCCGGCCACGGCCGGGTTGGCCGGACCAGCCAGTCCACGGCCGGGGTCGAGGGTGGAGACCGGCGCGCTCAGGCCGAGGCGGGCGATCCTGACCCGGTTGGGCGGGGCGGCGGCCGAGAGCAGCTGACCCTGGGCCCCCAGTGGCCAGGAGACCACGGTCTGCACGCCACCCCCTGAAGCCTCGATGACGCCGGCGGCGTGGGAGGAGGCGGGCATCTCGTGCCCGCCTCTCCCTGCTACCCCCGAATGGTCGCCGAAGGCGGCCATGGCCGCGAACGCGGCGCCGATCAGTACCCGCAGGGCGGTGTGACCGAAATCCAGGTACACGGTCTACGCCGCCCTACGGCGTACCACCCAGAGCAAGGCCGCCAGCAGTCCGACCGCCAGAACGGTCTGGAGCAGGCCGCCCGACCGGAGGAGCTCGGGCTCGGCCATGCCGCCCATCCCCGTGCTCGCCCCGCCGCTCGCTGAGGCGGCGGCGGCGTCCTCGATCTGGACCACCTCGATCGGCCTGCCGGCGCCTCCGATCCCGGCCAGCGACTCCACGGTGCCCGCCTTGAACGTCACCCCGCGGGCGGTCAGCAGGACCTGGTCGCTGCCCGCAGTACGGAACTCCAGGTCGTAAGAACCGCTCGCGACCGAGGAGTAGGAGCTGGCTGCGTCGAAGCCGACGCTGGGGAAGATGATCGGACCACCCTTCACCGCGATGTCGACCGCCGGCACCTCGGGCGCGAAGTGGATGGCGCGCACCTGGGCTTTGCCCTGCATCGGGGTCGTGAAGCCGTCGTTGAACACCACAGCGCTCAGGTCGGCGGCCTTCCCGGCGGCGGCGACGGTGCGGTACGAGCCGGGCGTCAGCGTAGCCGTCGCCGAAGCGATGGCAGCGGTTCCCGGGTCCGCCCCGGCCGTGCGGAAGTCGACCTTGTGGTCACCCACCGGCAGCGTCTGGTAGGTCCCGACCGTCTTGTAGACGATGCTGGACAGCATCCGCACGCCGTCGATGTAAACGTCGACGTTGGGGCCGTCCGGCGAGAAGTAGGCGACCCGGAGCTGCCCGGTCGGCTGGCTCTGGGCCAGGACGGGCACGAAGGCCATGGTCCAGACCAGCGCCAGGAGCCCCGCCATGATGGCTTGCAGCCGCCGCGTCATCCCCGCCCCCTCAGCTCGCGAAACCAGCAGCCGGGCTCGATTCGGGCGCAGCGACTCCGACGCCGACCAGCACGTTGTTGGTCCGGCACCGCTCCAGGGCCAGCTCCAGCTCCGCGAGCAGGTCTCCCAGTCGCGTCCCGTCGAGGGGGAAGGTGACCAGGGCGCCGCGCACCGGCCTTCCAGCCCGCTGCCCCGCGAGGTCGCAGACACGCTTGGCCTCCTCGGCAAATCCGTCCGCCCAGACCTCCGGAAGCAGCAGGAGCCACTCCCCCGGGCGGTGTTCCGCGACCGCCTCGAACCTCGAGAGGTGGGCGGCCAGGAACTGGTCGACGCGGCTCGCCACACTCTCCGGAGCGGGCGGCTCGCCATCGCCCTCGGGCCGGTCCAGCCCGAGCAGGCAGAACGTGACCTTACGGCGGTAGTGCGCCGCCCGGGCGACCTCCCATTCGGCCCTGGCGAGGCCCGCGTCCCGCGTGAGGACGGCCTGGCCACCCTCGACGTCAGCTCCCCGCCGCCGGCGGGACAGGGCCGGCGCCGGCCTCGCCAGCGCCCTGGAGACGCTGAGTGCGAGCAGGGAGCAGCCGGCGATCAGGACCGCGCCAAGCAGCAGGCCGGGCCACGGGGTGGGGTCGGAGAGGGCTGGCGCCAGCAGGGCCGCCGCGGTCGAGCCGGTTCCGCCCGTCCCCGGACTGGCCTGGAGGAGCAGGGAGGTCAGGCGTCCGATGGCAAGGGCGATCGTGCTGAACGCGGCCACAAGGAGAGCGGGCAGCGTCCGGACGCGCAGCGATACAGCGCAGGTGGCAGCGGTGAGGAGGCAGAAGAGGATGGCCACTTGTGCCGGGTAGACCTGCACCGCCGCCACCGCAGCCGCGCCGAAGAGGCCGATCAGCAGCATCAGGCGAGTTCTCGCGGTCTGCAATGCCACGCGGGTGCTCCCGACCAGGCGCTCCGGCTTGCGCCGGCCGCCTCCGGTCCCCTGGACGACTCTCACGGCGCCTGCTCCAGCGGGCGCCAGAGCTGCCAGGAGATGACCAGCGCCAGCGCGGCGGCCGCCGCCAGAGCCAGTCCAGGCAGAGCCAGGGTCAGCAGCCAGGGCGGATCGAAGCCCGGGCTGGGTGGGTCGGAGCCGAAGGCCTGGGGATGGCCGGCGGCGTCGAAGCTGATGGCGCTGCCCGGCAGCGGGTGACCGTAGAGGGCCGAGGCCGCCGACTGGAGAGATCCCGCGCTGCTGCCGTCGAGCCAGAGCAGGAAGTGCGAGCCGGGAGCGCCCAGCGCGTGCTCCTGCACCATCGCGCCCCCCGCCTGGGCGGCGGGGGCACGGCTCGTCGCCGGCTGGTTGTTGAGCCGGTCCAGGCTGCGATTGCCGCCGCTGCCGCCGACCGCGATCACGCTCGATCTGCCCAGGCTGGCGGGGTCGAAGTGCGCGGCGTCGACGACCTGCAGCGACGGGGTGGACTGGCTCCGGCTGCCCAGCGCGGCCATCCCTCGCGCCGCCGCGCTCAGGACCGCGTCATCGAGGCGGGCGACGACCACCATGACGCCGCCGCGATCGCTGAAGAGCGGGTGCGGCAGCAGCTCCAGCTCAGGGCGGGCCGGAGGGGCGGCTGGAAGCGTGAGGGTCGCGCCGGAGAGCGGATCCGCGCCGCCGCCCTGAAGGCGGAGGCGGATGGTCACCGTGTTGAGCCCGGGGCGGAGGAGCGATCCGCTGAAGGCGTGGCCGATGCTGCCCTGCTGGAGATCGGCCGCAGCCCGCCCAACCGTCAGGGTGGTGGCGTTGAGAGCCAGGGAGACTGAGCGCAGCCGGACTGAGGCGCCGTCGCCGCCGCGCAGATCCAGCTGCACCGTGCCCGAGCCGCGAGGATCGACCGGGGGCGCCGTGAAGGGAACGGTGAGCAAGCGGACTCCGTCTCCTCCCGGCTGCGCGGTCTGGGCGCTGAGGTCCCCCAGGGAGACGCGGCCGCCGGGGCGGGCCTGGTCGACGGGAGTGGCGGCGCCGGCGACCCGGCGGACTACCGCGTAGGGGCCGGCCAGAGACCCACCGCGTGAGTTGACGACCGCCTCGGCGGCCCTATAGAGGCCCTCGTCGGCGAAGCCGCTGACCAGCAGCACCGGGCTCTGACCGTCGAAGGGAGACGTCACCGTGACCAGGAGCCCGTCGGCCGGTCCCACGGGCTGCCCGTCGGGCGCCGTCCAGCCCCTGGCCGACCCCTTGAACCCCGCTGCCTTGAGCACGCTCTCGGCCTGGGGCACGCGGCCGACGGTCCCGACGAGAAGCGCCGGGATAGCCGCCGTGCGCAGCCAGTCCGCCGCGGCCGTCGAGACCACCTCTGGCTGCAGCTGCTGGGTGGGAGCCCTGCGGCCGAGGTCGGCGGCCAGGCGCAGCGCGACGCGGAGATCCGCCTCGGCGGAGGGATGGGGGAGGACGAGGCCGACCCGGCTGCTCCCGGCCCGCGAAACGAGCGGGAACGGGTAGCTCTCCAGGCGAGGCGGCGGCCGGCTTCCCGGCGGCCCATAGAGCTGGTAGTGCAACAGCGTCTGCGGTTCGAGTCGAGCATAGGCCGCCGAGTCACCGGTCGCCGGCGCGCCGGCGAGCTTCAACTCGAATCGGGCTTCCAGTAGGTTGGGCCGGTCAGCGTGCAGCGCTGAGCCGGCCACGCGCGCCTCGAACACCGAGCCGTCGGCGTTGGAGCCGTCGAGACGCAGGGACAGCAGCGGCTGGCCGTTCACCGCCGCCGTCACGCTCGAGCCCGTGGGGTCGAGCAGCGGGCTGTGCGCAAAGAAGATGCGCACGAAGCTGCCCGTGCCGGCCGGCTCGCCGGCCGGCGGCGGCATCAGGACCGCCACGGAGCCGGGGCCGCCGTCGACGACCTGGGCGCTCAAGCCCAGGGAGCCGAGCGTGATCTCCTGCGCGCTTTCCGGCACATTCGGCGCGGGCGAGGTTGAGGGGGAGGTGGCGGGCGTGGTCCTCGGCAGGGCCGGGAGCGCGGCGAAGGCGGCGCCCGTCCCCGCCGTGGGGATCAGGACCGCAGCCAATGCCAGCGCCCAGGCTGTGCGCGCACCGAACCGGACGACCAAGAGCCCGCCGAATGCCATGCCTTCCTCCCGCGCGCCAATGCAGCAACGCGCAACCCAGCCCTTACGAGGGCGGTTCCCACCGACAGCCGCCAGATAGCGTGGCCATCCGCCGGCCCGGCTGTCAATGAGGCATGGCGAGCCCGCGCCCCCCGGCCGGAGGAGGCCGGGAACTCTTCAGAGAATGGCTCTGGCCAGCACCTCCGGCTGATCCAAAGAGGCGATGGTCGGCGACAGGATGAGCTCGTCGGCGCCGATCTCCTCGAAGCGCCGGATGACCGCCTCGAGCGCCTCCGGGTCCTTCGCGACGCCCGCCCAGATTCGCTCCGAGAACTCACCGTAGTAGTTCGCCAGGTACCGGTGTCCGGCTTCGGGGTCGTCCCCGAGCACGAAGTACTGGAGCGCCACCAGCCAGGGGCTGCCCTCGCGGCCCGCATCTCGCCAGGCGGACCTGACCCGCTCGTACATGGGGGCTGCGAAGTCGGGGCCGCCCCCGCCCGACATCCAGCCCACGGCCCAGCGGACGGTCCGGGCGATCGCCGCCGGGGACGTCCCGCCCATCAGGACCGGCACGCGTTCCCCGTTCACGGGTGGTGGGCAGACGGGGCGGGTGCTTCCGGCGACGGGCTCGCCGCGCCAGGCCCTGTGCATCAGCTCGAGGTCCGCGTCCATCCTCTTGCCTCGGGTGTGAAAGTTCCTCCCCGAGACCTCGAAGTCGTCGGGCCTGGCACCGGCCCCCACGCCGAGCGTGAAGCGGCCACCTGACAGCTGATCGAGCGAGGCCGCCGACTTGGCCAGCAGCACGGGCTCGCGGGTCGGCTCCAGGAGGATGCCGGTGAGCAGACCGATGTGCTCCGTGGCCCCGGCCGCCGCCGCCAGCGTGGTCAGCTCCTCGAATGAGGGATAGGCGACCCGCCCGATCGTCGACAGCGAGCTGAAGCCGAGCGCGTCGGCCCGCCTGGCCCATTCCACGAGCAGTCTCCCCTCGGTGCCGGGGATCGAGTTGGGGATGCCGATGCCGATCTTCATGCTTCAGCCATCATGTCCCGACCATACGAAAAAGGGGACCATCGGCCGAGGCCGATGGTCCCCAGAAAAGGGGGAGCAGACCAGCTCAGCCCGCCGGCGCCGGCGCCGGCTCTCGGGCCTCTCTCTGCGCGGGAAACACCATCATCAGGACGTAGTACAGGAGGAACGCCGCAATCAGCCCGACTACCCAGCTGTAGTCGTAGAAAGGCTTGAACCAGCCGATCAGGCCGGCCACCGGGAATGGGCCGCTGCCCGCCGGGGCCGAGTAGGCGCCTCCCACGGAGAGGAGCGCTCCCACCACGATGCTGACCACGGCCCTCGGGTTGAGGCCGGCGGTGTACCTGTAGACGCCCTCTGGCCGGTACAGGTCGGGGAGCTTGAGCGTCGTCCTGCGGACCAGCCAGTAGTCGGCGATCAGGACGCCCGCCACCGAGCCCAGCAGGCCGCCGTAGAAGCCGAGCCAGGTGAAGATGTAGATGTGAGGGTCGGCCAGCAGCCGCCAGGGCTGGATCAGGACGCCGAGGATGCCAGTGATCAGGCTTCCCACACGGAAGCTGATCAGCTTGGGCGCCAGGTTCGAGAAGTCGTAGGAGGGCGCCACCGTGTTGGCGGCGATGTTGACGGAGAGGGTCGCGACGGCGAGCGTGAAGAGGGCCAGGACGACGACCACCGGATTGGTGAACTTGCCCGTCAGCGCGACCGGATCCCAGATCGGCGCGCCGTAGACGACGACCGTCGCCGAGGTAATGAGCACTGCCAGCAGCGGGAAGAAGGTCATGGTCGTCGGCAATCCCAGGACCTGGCCGAGGATCTGCTGGCGCTGACTCGCGCCGAACCTCGTGAAGTCAGGCATGTTGAGTGAGAGCGTCGCCCAGAAGGCGATCATCGCCGTCAACGACGGGAAGAAGAGCGGCCAGAAGGAGGAGCCCCAACCGACCTTGCCGCCCTGGCTCAGGATCGGTCCGAAGCCGTGGGCGGCGTTGACCATCCAGGCCAGGAGGAGCACGCCGATCAGCAGCACGAAGGGCGCCGCCCAGTTCTCGAAGCGGCGCACCATGTCCATGCCGCGCAGGATGATCGCCATCTGGATCACCCAGAAGACCGCGAAGCTGAGCCACTGGGTCCACGGCGTGCCGAAGATCGGCGCAGCTTTGATCCAGCCGTTGCCGAAGAGCGCCCCGGCCAGGGTGTAGAGCGCACCGCCGCCGATCCAGGACTGGATCCCGAACCAGCCGCAGGCGATGAAGGCCCGCAGCAGCGCCGGCAGGTTGGCGCCGAAGACGCCGAAGGAGGCGCGCGCCAGCACCGGGAAGGGGATCCCGTACTTGGTCCCGGCATGGCTGTTCAGCAGCATGGGGACGAGCACGATCAGGTTCCCCAGCGCGATGGTGAGGACCGCCTGATACCAGGCCATGCCAAGCGCGATCAGGCTGGAGGCCAGCAGGTAGGTCGGGATGTTATGCGCCATGCCTATCCAGAGAGCTGCGTAGTTGTACGTCGTCCAGGTGCGCCTGCCGATCGGAACCGGAGCCAGGTCTTCGTTCCAGAGCGGGCTCTGGGCCAGCTCCTGCGTGTTCCTCAGCTCATGCCGGCCGTCCGGGTAGGCGATCTCCTGGGCGGGAACCTGAACGGATCTCATGCCTGTCCTCCCACCAATCAATTAGCCACGTTGCGGCGATCGTAAATTCGCGAACCGCCCTTTGCAATCACTCTCCCTCGCGAAGTCGGGGGAGTACCCGGCCGTGCCGGGGAAGGGGTCCCGCGAAGTCAGGGACCTGGCCGTGCCGGAGGAGGGGAAGGGGGTACTCGGCTAACCTCGGTCGGTGGTCACCAGGGCCTCGCCAGCCGATCCTCACTTCAAGAAGTCGATCTCGGTTCGGATTCAGCGCCGGCAGCTGGAGCTCGACGTGGCCCAGGACCTCTTCAGCGGCCACGACCTCGACCCCGGAACCCGGCTCTTGCTGAGGACCCTGGCCACGCCTGAGCACGAGCGGCGGCTGCGCGTGCTGGACCTGGGCTCCGGCTACGGGCCCCTGGGGCTGGGCCTGAAGCTCCTCAACCCCGCCCGGGAGGTGGAGATGGTCGACCGGGACGCGCTGGCTGTCGAATACAGCCGTCGCAACGCCGAGCGGAACCGCATGTCGGGGGTGGACGTGCACGCCGGCCTCGGCTGGAGCGGGGTCCGCGGCCGCGAGCTGGACCTGGTCGTCTCCAACCTCCCCGCCAAGGCGGGGGATCGCGCCATCCGCCACTTCCTGCTGGACGGAAGGGCCCATCTGAAGCCGGGCGGCATGGTCGCCGTTGTGGTCATCGCCAGGCTTCACGAGCTGGTCGAGGGCATCCTGGTTCCGGAGGCCGGAGTGGAGGTCGTGCACCGGCAGCGCGCGGCGGGCTACTCGGTGTTCCACTACGGCTTCTCTTCGGAGGGTCCGCTGCCAGGCCCCTCGAGCGGGGACGGTGCCCCGCTTGGCGTGTACGAGAGGGCCAGCCTGGAGCTGGCCTTCGACGACATCCGGTACGGGCTGCGCACCGTCTACTCGCTGCCGGAGTTCGACACTCTCGCGTACCACACGCGGCTGATGGCAGGTCAGCTACTGGACGGGCGCCGCCGGCCCCGGCACGTGCTGGTCTTCAACCCCGGTCAAGGTCACCTCCCGGTTCTGATCGGAAGGGCCTTCAGCCCGGACCGGATCACGCTGGCCGGTCGCGACCTCCTGTCTCTGGCAAACGCCGGCGCCAACCTCGCCGGCAACGGATACCCTGCCGAGCGAGTTCTGCTGCGGCACCAGACCACGGTCCTGCCGGCCGACGTGGAGGGAGTCGACCTCCTGGTGGCCGCGCTCCGGGACGGGCAGCCGAACGCCATCACCGAGCACGAGCTGGGATCCGCGCTCGCCGTGCTGCGGCCGCCGGCTCGCGTCATCGTCGGCGGCAGCTCCACCGCGGTGACCCGGCTGGAGAGCAGGCTGGGAGGCATCGGGCCGCTCAGGATCATCGCCAGGAAGCGAAACCGCGGCCACAGCGTGCTCGAAGCCGGCCCCTAGCTTTCTCAGCGCCGCCCGCCGCCCCGGAGGCGATCCAGGTCGAAAAGCCTCAATGGAGAGAGGGGCATCTCGGTGACCCGGATCCGCAGCGCGTCCTCGATGGCCGAGGCGACCACCGCCCCCACCGGGATGACGCCTGCTTCGCCCGCGCCCTTGACGCCCAGCGGGTTGAGCGGGGAAGGCGTCTCCAGGTGCCCGATGACGAGCTCGGGGACCTCGGTGGAGTACGGCATCAGGAACTCCATGAATGACGCGTTGCGCAGCTGGCCTTCCTCGTCGTATGCCAGGCGTTCGTAGAAGGCGCCGCCGATTCCCTGCGCCACGCCGCCCTGCACCTGGCCCTCCAGGATCAGCGGGTTGATCACCCGCCCGCAGTCGTGCACGACGACGTAGCGAAGGATCTCCAGCCGGTAGGTGTCGGGGTCGACGTGCACGTAGGCGGCGTGGGCTCCCGAGGCCCAGGCCGATCCCGGAGGGCTGTAGTAGCCGGTGGCCTCCAGGCCGGGCTGCTCGCCACTCGCCAGGGGCGGTCCCTGGCGCGGCTTTGGTGTGAACGGGGTTGCCATCTCGGCGCCGCCCCCGAAGGCGTAGCGCAGAGGGTTGGAGAGGACCGCAAGCGTGGAGAGCGGGATCGCGCGGTCCGGCGTCCCGCGTACGCGCACCTCGCCCCCCGCCAGCTCCAGGTCTGCGGAGTCCACCTCCAGCTGTTCCGAGGCGATGCGCTTGGCCTTCTCGGCGACCAGCCCCGCGGCCACGTGCATGGCGTTGCCGGCCATGACAGCGCTGCGCGAGGCGAAGGTTCCGACGCCCCACTGCAGGCGCCGGGTGTCGCCGCCATGCACCTCGACGTCCGCCACGTCGACGCCCAGGGCGTCGGCCACCACCTGCGCGAAGACCGTGGCGTGGCCCTGGCCCTGGCTGGGGACGGCCGTGGACGCGACGACCTTGCCGGACACCAGGACCTGCACGTGCGCGCCCTCGTAGGGACCGACTCCGGTCCCTTCCACATAGACGCCGAGTCCCATGCCGACGTTGTCGCCTGCGGGCCGCGGACCCAGCAGGCGCAGGCACTCTTCCAGGAGCCGCGGGTAGTCGCCGCTGTCGTAGACGGCCCGGCTGCCGTCCTGCCAGGAGAGGCCGGTGTCGTAAGGGAACTGGTCCGGCTGGATGAAGTTCCGGCGCCGGATCTCAGCCCGCTCCAGTCCCAGCTCGGCGGCGATCGAATCCATCACCCGCTCGATGACAAAGCAGGCCTGGGGGCGTCCGGCGCCCCGATAGGGCGAGGTGGGGGTGAGGTTGGTGTACAGGTCGCGGAAGCGAACTCGGTAGGCCGGGACCCGGTAGGGCCCGGGCAGCTGGGCGGCCGTGATTATGGGCAGGATCAGGCCGTATGGCGTGTAGGCCCCGGCGTCGTGCACGAAGTCGACGTCAAGGCCCTGGATGCGGCCCTCGTCGTCGTACCCGACCTCGACCTCGTGCAGCTGCGCCCGCTCGTGGTTCACGGCGGTGAAGTGCTCGCGGCGGTCCTCCGTCCACTTGACCGGCCGGCCCAGCTGCATGGCGGCGTGGGGCACCAGCAGCTCGTCGGGGTAGAAGAGCATGATCTTGGGCCCGAAGGCGCCCCCGACGTCGGGCGCGATGACCTCGACCGAGGTCTCGGGGAGGTCGAAGAGCACGGCCAGGCCGCCCCGGATCGAGGTCGGGGACTGAGTGGAGTCGTAGACCGTGAGGCGCTGCTCGCCGGCGTCCCAGCGGGCCCAGACGGCGCGGCCCTCCATCGGCTGGGCCGCGCCGCGCTCGTACCGGAGCCGCAGGCGCCGCCGTCGCGGCGAAGCTTCCAGCGCAGCCTCCACGTCGCCGGACTCCTGGGTCAGCTCGGCGGCCACGTTCCCCGGCACGTCGGAGTGGACCAGGCGCTCGGCGCCGGCCGCCGCCTCCAGGTTTGCGACGACGGGAAGCGGCTCGTACTCCACCTCCACGAGGTCAGCAGCGTCCTCGGCGAGGTAGCGGTCCTCCGCGACCACGAAGGCCACCGCCTCCCCTGCGTAGCGAACCATCCGGGAGGCGAGGCAGCGCTGCGTGCGGCCCTGGGTGAGCGCCGGATGGGGAATCAGCAGCGGCAGGTCCATCTCCCCGAAGGGCAGGTCGGCCGCGGTGTACACCGCGCGCACTCCCGGCGCCCGCCGGGCGGCCTCCACGTCGACGGAGAGGACGCGCGCATGCGCGTAGGGCGAGCGGACGAAGCAGCCTTCCAAGGCATCCTCGCCGAGGTCGTCGGTGTAGCGGCCGCGCCCGCGCAGCAGGCGCTCGTCCTCGCTTCTCAGCACCCGCTCGCCGAACCACCTGGTGGTCACTCCGGCCGGCTTCCCCCGCTCAGCTCGGCGGCGCGAGAGACGGCGCGGCGGATGGAGGCGTAGCCGGTGCAGCGGCAGAGGTTGCCCGCGATGCCTTCCTCGATCTCCTGCTCGGAGGGGGAGGGATTCTCGGCCAGCAGGCCGGCGATCGCCAGCACGAACCCCGGCGTACAGAAGCCGCACTGCAGGCCGTGGCACTCCTTGAAGGCCTGCTGCACCGGGTGCAGCGCCTCGTTCGACGGCGCCAGGCCCTCGATCGTGGTCACCTGGTGGCCCTCGGCCTGCACGCCGAGCATCAGGCAGGATCGCACCGGGCGGCCGTCCAGGAGGACTGTGCAGCAGCCGCAGACGCCGTGCTCACAGCCCACGTGCGTACCGGTCAGGCCGAGGTCGTGGCGAAGGTAGTCGGAGAGCAGCCGGCGGGCGCTGCCGGGCCGGGGCCGCTCGACGCCGTTGACGATCAAGCGGCTCGTCCGACGAGCACCCGCACCAGGTGGAGCTTGAACTCAGGCGAGGATTCGAGGTCGCCGCTGGGGTGCAGGTCCCTGGTCGGATCCTCGGCGTCGGCGAGGACGGGCGTGGGGGCAACTCCGAAAAGGGCGAGGCGCCGGCCGGCGCGAGCTACGCCGGCCATCGCAAAGTCGCCGTGGCGGCGGGACTCCTCCACCAGCGCGACGTCGCCTGGCGCGTGAGCCGGAAACCAGGTCTCGGTGACGAGTTCGTCCGGCTCCAGAGCGGTCTCGAAGCTGCCGACGAAGAGGTCGGCGGCCCGGATCAAGCGCTCCCCGCGCACGGAACGGGCGACCACGTGGCCGTCCAGCGCCAGGAGCGCCGCACAGAGCTCGGCGGCCGGGTCGGCGTGCGCCACGCTGCCGCAGACCGTTCCCCGGTTGCGAACCACGCGGTGCGCCACGTGGCGGAGCGCCAGCGGGACCAGGGGACAGCGCTCGCTGAGCAGGGGACGCCGCTCAGCGTCGGTCTGCCGCACAGTCGCTCCGACGGCCACGCCGCCGTCCCTCTCGTATACGCGGTCGAGCTCGGAGAGGCCGTTGATGTCGACGAGGTGCGCGGGCCGGGCGAGACGAAAGTTCAGGAGCGGGATCAGCGACTGCCCGCCCGCCAGGACCTTGGCGTCCTCCAGCTCGGCCAGCAGCCGCACCGCCTGCTCGGGGGTGGACGGCGCGTGGTACTCGAAGGGCGGCGGCTTCACCTTAACGGGCAGCGTTGACCACCCCACCGCCCCCGCCGTACGGTCGCCCCGACAACCCCCCGGGCGGGGGGTAGGGGCGGGGGGTGCGCGTGTGGACGATCAGGTCGCGGCGGGCGAAAGTGACGTGGCCGGCGCCGAGCGGTGTCATGGCAGCTCAGCGTAGCTCGCCTGTGAAAGGAGCGACCAGCGCGAATGCCGGGCGCCGTGCTGCCCGCCGTGACAGCGTCTCGCTCAGTGCGGCGCGCCGTCCGGGCGGGCTCCCGCGAGGTGACGGTGCGCGGCGAGGAATGGCTCCAGGGGCGCCCGCACCAGGCCGGCGCCGATCTGCCCGATCCCCGGCTCCCGGTGTGCGATGCCGGTGTTGATCAGCGGCTGGATGCCGGTCTCCACCACCCGCCGGACGTCGATGCCGGTCGGGCTTCCCCGGAAGTCCAGCGCCGGGATCTGGTGGTTCGAGTTCTCCTCCAACGTGATCTCGTACATCTCCAGCGACGCATCCACCGCGGTCTGGGCGGTGCCGCCCACCACCCGCGTGATGGCGGGCGCCGCCGCCATCGCGAACCCACCCAGCCCGAAGGTCTCGGTGATCGCGGAGTCCCCGATGTCGGGATTGGCGTCCTGCTGCGTGTAGGAGCCCAGGAACAGCCCCACGGGCACGGCGGCCGGCGCGGTGAACCAGCGTCGCGGCTCGGCGCTGACGCGGATGCCGAACTCGGTCCCGTTGCGCGCCATGCTGACCACCAGCGTGCTCCGGCCGACGCCGGCGGCCGCCTCGCAGGCCGCCTTGGCAGAGGCCATGACCAGGTTGAGATAGAAGTAGTCGTTCTGGTCGATGAACCGCAGCGACTCCGTGGAGAGGCCCCTCAGCGCCAGCTCCCGAAAGACCATCGAGGTCGCGGCCCGGTGGCGATTGTGCAGCTCGTCGCCCATCTGGAGAGCCTTCTGGTGGATCGCCCCCAGGTCGACTGGACCCGATTCCAGCGCCCGGCTCAGGTCCGGGCCAAGCACCGACGTCATCCAGCGCAGCCGCTCCAGCACCGCCTCGTCGTTCGCGCCGTAGCGCAGGACGCGCCCCAGCCCCTCGTTCAGGTTGGAGTAGGCGCGGATGCCGCTGGTCTCGTCCTCCACGATGACCACCGGCATGCCGGCGCTGATGACGCCGGCCATCGGGCCCACCGCCATGTGCTCGTGGCAGGGCTCGAGGTCGGCCGAGCCGCGACCCTCCAGCCGGAGCGCCCCTTCCAGCGCTCCGCGCATGGGTCCCGAGGCGGCCTCCCAGCGCATCGGTGGCCCGCTGTGGAGGAGCAGGTCCGGACGCATTCCCGGGATCACCTCGGCCGCGGTGCGGACTCCAACCCAGCGCGGCCGCGCGGCGAGCATCCTGGCCACGGCGCGCTGGTTCGCCAGGTCCACCTCGGGGTCGGGGACGAGCCGCTCCAGCGGCGGGCGCCAGTCGACCCGGACCTGGTCGGCTTCGAGGGCGTCGGCGAGCATCGCCGCCCCGGCGCTGACCACGCTGACCGGTCCTCCGAGCAGGCTCATGCCTCCGACTCCTCCAGCAGGCTCCGCGCCGCCCGCGAATTGGAGAGGTAGACCCGGGCCCCGGCGGCCTCGAAAGCCGCGCGCTGGCGGGACAGGCCCTGGGGGTCCGCCTCGACTCCCACCAGCACGACCACGGCGGGCCGGCCCTCGAGCGCCGGCGCCAGCTCTGCGGCGGGGTCGGGATGAGCCCCGCGGCCGAGCACCACGTCGAGATAGACCAGCCCCCTGGCACGGCGGATCGCGTCGATCCGGACGGCGTTGTCGATCATCGGATGAGCCCGCCCCCTGGTGTACTCGTCGGCGCCGTAGTCGACGGCGTTGAAGCGGGGATTGGAGCCCCAGATCAGAACCGCCTCGTCGCGCAGGGTGCCGCCGGAGAAGATGCCGTCCACCCCGCCTCTCCAGCCGCCCGGCTCGGAGTCGGGAGGCAGGGAGCCGCCGCCCACCTCGAGCGCGATCCGGGTGAGGTCGACGCCGGGAGCCAGGAGGGCCGGCACCAGGGGCTTCCTTGCTTCGAGCTCCGCCTGAGCCGGCTTGGAGACGACCACGATCACCTCGGTCTCCGGGTCTTCGTCCAGACGCGCGATGGCGTCCCGCGTCATCAGTCCGCCCACCTCGGGCGAGAGGTCTCGACCTCCGACGCCGATCGCCTGGGAGACGCCGACCCCCTGGTGGGCCAGCAGGCAGCTCAGCTGCTGGATGCCGGTCCCGGAGGCTCCCACGATGCCGACCGGTCCGCGGGGGACCAGGTTGGAGAAGCCCAGCCCGACGCCGTCCAGGATGGAGGTGCCGCAGTCGGGCCCCATGAAGAGCAGGCCGCGCCCCAGCGCCTCTCGCTTGAGCCTCACCTCGTCCGCCACGGAGACGTTGTCCGAGAAGCAAAAGACGTTCAGCCCCGCGCGCAGCGCGTCCCAGCAGGACCAGGGGGCGTGCTCGCCGGGTACGGAGATCATGGCGATGTTCGCTCCAGCCATCCGCTGCGCGGCGGTGCGTACCGTCCGGGCGGGGACCTGGCCGGGACCCGCGCCGGCGGCCGGCGTCCTCTCGGCCAGCACCGCCTCGGCGGCCTCGATGGCGGCGCCGGCGTCCGTCCCGCGCGCCGCCAGGATCAGGTCGTCCGGCCGCGCATCCTCCAGGGACGCCGTCCAGAGCCCGGCGTCGCGCAGCATGCTCAGGTTGAGATCGGTGGCCATGGCCGCCATGGCCGCCTCCACCCCGGGCGCATCCAGCATCCGTCGGGAGGCGAGCATCAGGACGATGGAGTCGTGGTAGGCGCCGGGCCGCAGCTCCACCCTCAGCACCGATCTATCTTCCGACAACGCTCTTGTCCGAGCGTTAACAGAGCCGTCCGGGTTATCTCGGCGCGCCCGGCTAGAACATCCCCGACATGGTTGCAGCCGGGAGACATGGCCGTGTCCTGATCGCAGACGACAAGGCCGACATCAGGAACCTGCTGATGGCCCGCCTGCGTCTGGACCCGCAGCTCGAGGTGGTGGGCGAAGCCAGCAACGGGGCGGAGGTGATCACCAAGGTCGGCGAGCTCAATCCGACCGCCCTGATCCTGGACCTCCAGATGCCCGTGATGTCCGGGGAGGAGGCGATTCCAATCCTTCGCTCTCTGGCCCCCCAGCTGCGGATCGTGGCCTTCTCCGCCTTCGTCGGCGTGCAGGAAGGGCTGAGCGGCAGCTGGTGCCCGGACGCGGAGATCGCCAAGGGCGGTGACCTGAAGGACCTCATCCAGGCGGTTCACCGCCTGCTGGCGGACCGGCCGGATGACGTGATCGAGGTCGAGATCGGCGGGTTCGAGATCGGGCTTGCCCGGCACCTGGTCGCCAGCTGGTCCAGCCTCGAGCAGGACGTTCGGGCTGCGACGCCGCCCGGAGACCCGACTGCCGACCTGCTTGCGCTCACCGGGGTGTTCTTGAGCCTTCGAGAACAGGTTCGGCGGGCGTCCGCCCAGGCCCTGACCGCCACTCAGCTCAAGCTCTCGACCCGCCGGGCTACCGCCCAGGGCTCCCGGCGTGCCCTCGCCTCCCTCGAGCCGGCGGTTGCCCGGGCTCTGGATCCACTTCACTCACGCCTGCTGGAGGTGCTGGCCGGCGACCCGGCCGCCTCCCCCTCCGCCCCTCGGTCTATCGAGATCCAGCCACTCGCGGGCTGAGCCCGCGGCTGGAGTTCGAAACGGAAACCGCTCGGCTAGGCGCCGTGCGCCTGGGGCTTGAAGCGCAGGCCGATCCGGCGCAGCGCCAGCCTGGAACGCGAAGGTCCAGCTGCGTCGATTGGGACGAGAGCGATCTTGAGTAGCTGCCGGGCCATGATTGCGACCACGGGAGTTGAACGGGAGCCCGCACCCGGGCGTTACGAAGCCAGGGGGAAATCTGGGGGTCTGCTGCTCCGATCAACCCGTCGCCCGAAGACCCGGCAGGGCCGGACCTGATCTGGCCAGCGACAGCGAGGTGATGAAGTCGCCCGTCTGGGCGTCGACGAAGACCAGCTGGTCCGGCCTCGCCCCTGCCCCGCAGAGGTACCTGCCAACGCGGCTCGACACGATCCCGCAGCCCGCGGTCAACCGGTTGCCGGCGGCGGATTGACCGGCCTGGATGACGATCGCCCAGACCAGTCTCTCTCCGGCGGACGCCGGGTTTCGTCGCTGATCGATCCAGGCGAGCACCGCCTCGCGAGCGGTTCCGGGAACCCAGTCGGAGGCGGCGGCCACGGCGGCGGCCCGCTGGAGGGGACAGCCGGCCAGCCTGCCCAATGGCAGGCCGTACTGCGCCGCCAGCGCCACGGGCGCGCAGTAGAGGGGTGGATTGACGGGGTCGAGACGCACCCCGAGCTGCTCGAGGGTGGACACCGGCACGCTCTTGAGCCTGGGTGTCGCCTGGCGACCATAGTCGTACGCCCGGTCGGCTCCCAACCCGGCACCCACGACGATCGAGAGCACAGCACCCAGTACCAGACCCACCAAGATCCGCCGCCCCATGATCCCCGCTATCACATTACTGACAAGGAGGCTCCCCGGGGCACGGAAATTACGTCACTTGATAGGCCGGATTCATTCCGGCCGAATGAGTCCCGCCCCCGAAGCCCAGACGTCACTCCCGCGAGGAGGGGGCCCGTGGGGGAGGCCTGCCTCCCCCGCGACTGTTATACGGGGGGGACGCCGTGTTTGCGGTCGAAGGGGGGCTCGCGGCGGGTCTGGTAGGCCTGGAAGCGGGCGATCAGCTGCTCTCGCAGGCGGTCCGGCTCGACCACGTCGTCAACGATCAGGTTGCCGGCGAGCTTGTAGAGGTCCACGTCCTCCCGGTACTCGGTCTCCAGCTCCTTGCGGAGCTTCGTGCGCTCCTCCTCGGGCAGCCCCGCCAGCCGGTTGTAGAAGACGGCGTTGACCGCGGGCTCCGGGCCCATCACGGCGATCTGGGCCGAGGGTAAGGCGATCACGCAGTCGGAGTCGTAGGCCGGCCCTGCCATCGCGTAGAGACCCGCGCCATAGGCCTTGCGGACGATCACCGAGATCTTGGGGACGGTCGCCTCGGCCACGGCGGTGATCATCTTGGCGCCGTGGCGGATGATGCCGCGGCGCTCCACGTCGGTGCCGATCATGAAGCCGGGCACGTCGGCAAGAAAGAGGAGCGGGATGTTGAAGGCGTCGCAGAGCCAGATGAAGCGGGCCGCCTTGTCGGCGCTGTCGCTGAAGAGGACGCCGCCCTTCTGCATCGGCTGGTTGGCCAGGATGCCGACGACCCGCCCGTCCAGCCGCGCCAGGCCGACCAGGAGCTCCTTGGCGAACAGCTCCTTCACCTCCAGCCAGGAGTCCTCGTCGATCAGGGCCTCGATCACCTTGCGCATGTCGTAGCCGCGCTGCGGCTCCTGGGGGACCAGCTGGGCGATGGGCCGGGCTCCTGCACGAGGTGGGCGGGGCTCCGCCGGGGGAGCGGTGTCGTCGTGGTTGACCGGCATGTAAGAGAGGTAGCGCCGGCCGATCTCGATAGCGCCCTGGTCGTCGGAGACCAGAAAATCCCCGCAGCCGCTCTCGCTGCAGTGCATCCTGGCGCCGCCCAGCTCCTCGAGGGTGACCTTCTCGCCGACCACCACCTCCACCATCCGGGGCGAGCCCAGGTACATGGAGGCATTGCCCTCCACCATCACGACGATGTCGCAGAAGGCCGGGATGTAGGCGCCGCCGGCTGCGCTGGGGCCGAAGAGCAGGCAGATCTGCGGCACCCGGCCGGAGAGACGGACCTGGTTGAAGAAGATGCGCCCCGCATGGCGGCGCCCTGGGAACATGTCGATCTGGTCAGTGATCCGGGCGCCTGCCGAGTCGACCAGGTAGAAGAGCGGCACCCGCAGCCGGGCCACCGTCTCCTGGACGCGCACGATCTTCTCGACCGTCCGGGCCCCCCAGGAGCCGGCCTTGACCGTGGGGTCGTTGGCCATCACGGCCACCGGCCGGCCGTCGATCCTGCCCAACCCGGTGACCACCCCGTCGGCCGGCAGCTCCTCCGCCAGCACGTTGGCGAAGAGTCCGTCCTCCACGAAGGAGCCGGCGTCGAGCAGCAAGTCGAGCCGCTCGCGGACCGTCAGCTTGTTCTGCTCGCGGAGCTTCGGCAGGTAGCGCTGGCCGCCGCGCAGCGCCTTGTCGCGAAGTGCTCGGTGGCGGTCGGCGAGGCCCTCGCTCACTACCTTCCCTTGAACTCCGGCTCGCGCTTTTCGAAGAAGGCGGTGACTCCCTCGCGGGCATCCTCGCTGAGCGTGACCAGGGTGAGTTGGGAGCGCAGGTACTCGAGGGCGGCTCGGAACTCCATGTCCTGCTGCGTGTAGAAGGAGTCACGGCCGAGCTTGAGGACCAGGGGGGACTTCCGAGCCAGGGCGCCGGTCACCTCTGCGGTCGCTGCGTCCAGCTCCTCCAGCGAACCGAGCACCCGGTTGACCATTCCGGCCTCCTTCATCTGACCCGCACTCCAGCGCTCACCCAGCAAGACCATCTCCAGCAGCAGCTTGCGGGGCAGGTTGCGAGCCAGCACGGCCTGGATCATGGCTGGCCAGAGCCCGACCTTGATCTCCGGCGTGGCGAAGGTCGCTCCCTCGACCGCCAGCAGGAGGTCGCAGGCACAGGCCAGTCCCATGCCGCCGGCCAGGGCGTGGCCATTGATCCGGCCCACCACCGGCTTGCCGAGGTCCTCGAAGAGTGAGAAGAGGTCGACGAACAGCCGGCGATCCTCGTGGCGCTCGAGCTCGGACACCTCGCCGCCGAACGAGGAGAGGTCGGCGCCGGCGCAGAAGGCGCGATCGCCCGCGCCGGTCAGCACCACGACGCGGACCTCCTCGGCCTCGCGGCACCAGGTGAGCGCCGCGAGCAGGTCCCGGAGCATGCCGGAGGATAGCGAGTTGCGCTGCTCGGGGCGGTTCAGCACCACCCTTGCGACGCCATCCCCGACCTCGACCAGGACGGAATCGAGATCTGGGACTTCGGACACGCAAATATCCTATGCAAGGCATGCCGCGACCGTCGGTTTACTGGCTGCTGGTGTTCGTGCCGGTCTCGCTCGTCTTCGAGTTCGTGCTCAAGCAGCCGGTAGCAATCTTCGCGACCAGCTGCGTGGCCATCCTGCCGCTGGCCGCGCTTCTGGGACGGGCGACCGATGAGCTCGCCATCCATTCCGGCCCCCGGGTCGGCGGCCTCCTCAACGCCACCTTCGGCAACATCACCGAGCTGATCATCTCCATCCTGCTGGTCGCGGCCGGCGAGTTCACCGTCGTCAAGGCCTCCCTGATCGGATCCATCGTCGGCAACCTCTTCCTGGTCCTCGGGGCATCGATCCTCGCCGGCGGGCTGCGCTTCCGGGAGCAGGAGTTCTCGGTGCGGAGCGCCGGAGTGCACTCGAGCTCGCTGCTGCTCGCGGTCGCGGCGCTGCTCATGCCGGCCATCTTCGTCAACACGACGCCGTCCACCCCGAGCCAGCGGCTGGTGATCAGCGCCGTGGTCGCCGTGGTCCTGATCGTCCTCTACGGGGCGGCGCTGCTCTTCACCCTGGTCACCCACGTCCACCTCTTTCGGGCCCCCGCGAGCGACGAGCAAGCAGACTGGTCGTTCCGCCGGGCGATCCTGGTGCTGCTGCTGGCGGCGATCGTGGTCGGCGTCGAGTCGGAGTTCCTGGTCGGCTCGCTGGAGCCTACCGTCCGTTCGCTCGGCCTCTCCAAGGTATTCGTCGGCCTGGTCATCGTGGCCATCATCGGGAACGCCGCCGAGCACGCCTCCGCGGTGTTCTTCGCGATCCGCAACAAGATGGACGTCGCCGTGGAGATCTCCTTTGGCTCCTCGACGCAGATCGCCCTCTTCGTGGCGCCGCTGCTGGTCTTCGTCAGCCTGGCGATCGGCCGTCCCATGGATTTCGTCTTCAGCGGGCTGGAGGTGGTCGCGGTCGCGCTGGCCACGATCATCGTGGCCGCCATAGTCGTGGACGGCCGGAGCAACTGGCTGGAGGGCGCCCAGCTCCTGGGCGCCTACGTGATCATCGCGACGACCTTCTTCTTCGTCGGCGCTTGAACCGGGTCAACGGGCTGCGCCTGGCCGCGGCGCTCGGGCTCTGGCTCACGCTCGGGGCGGCCGTCCTCGGCCTCACCTTCGTCATCGTCCATTTCGGCCTGCCGCGAGCCGCGGCCGAGCACCGGGCCGCGGTGGGCGCGCTCCTGATCCTGGAGGCCTACGCCACCCTGCTGGCGGCGCTGCTGCTCGCGTACGGCGGCTGGAGAGGCGTCCGCGGGAGGCTCCGTTTTCGCTTCACCTCGTTCACGGACATTGCGCTGGCCATCGTCACCTGGATCGGGGCGCTGGTCGCCGGGGTGCTGGCGACTGTGCTGCTGAGCCCGCTCCTGGGGCAGCCGCGCAGCAATGCGACGGACCTGCTGGGCCGGTCCTTCGACCCCCTCTTCGTGATTCCAATCGTCCCGACCGTCTGCCTGCTCGCCCCGCTCTGCGAGGAGCTCCTCTTCCGGGGCGCCATCTTCGGCTGGCTCCGCTCACGGCTGCCGGTGCCGGTGGCGGCGGTGCTGAGCGCCGCGCTCTTCGCCGGAGCGCACCTGCTTCTGCCCTTGTTCCCGGAGCTCTTCGTGTTCGGCCTGGCCGCCGCCTGGATCTACCAGCGCACCGGATCGACCCTGAACTCCTTCGTCATGCACGCGTCGCAGAACACGCTCGCCGTGGTGCTGACCTACCTGGTCCTGCTGAGACCGGGCTAGGCTCCTTAGCCCGGATCCGGGCTCAGCAGGCGGCAGCTTTGGGTAGGACGACTTCCTGGGCCTCGAAGAGCACGTCGAGGACGGCGGCAGCCTCTCGGGTGTCGTTTCGCATCAAACTGTGTCGAAGCTTGGGGTCGATCTGTCCGACGAAGTCGCCGATCTCTCCGAGGAGCTCCTCCGGCACCGTGTGCCGGTCGCGCTCGAGCATCGACTCGACCTCGAGCAGCCAGCAGTCGAGCCGCTCGATGGCGTCCCTTCGTTCCTGCAGCCGCCGACGGCGAGCCGCAGCCACCTCCTCCGCGCGCATCATGTCAGCTACGGCATCGCTCAACACGTCAACAGTGCCTCCCCTCCAGACTGACTAGGAGTGTCCGTAATTAGTGATAGCCAGACTGTAAGGTTGTCCACCAGCCCTTGTCAATAGCGAACACCACCTCGATCCGCGAGTACACGGGCCGCGTCCTCTCCCCGTGGTCGCCGATCGTCGCCAGCAACCGGGCGCCGTTCGAGCCGGGCCCGAGGGGCACGATGCGGCGGGGAGCCGGCGGCCTGGTTACCGCCATGCTCACGGTCGCGGACGCGACAGCCTCACCCTGGGTCGCCATCGCGCGCAGCCCCGCCGAGCGGGAGCGGGCGGCGGCGGGCCGGTCGGTGGAGGTGCCGGGCGTGAGGGGCCCGATCCAGCTGCACTACGTGGCGGTCGAGCCGGAAGCCTACCGCCGCCACTACTCGGTGATCGCCAACCCGCTGATCTGGTTCCTGCAGCACTACCTCTGGGACCTGACCCACGAGCCCGTTATCGACGAGGCGATCTGGGCCGCCTGGGAGACCGGCTATGTCGTCGTAAACCGCCTGCTTGCCGAGAAGGTAGTGGAGGTGGCGCGGCAGACCGAACGCCGGCCGCTGGTCATGACTCAGGACTATCAGCTCTACCTGGCGCCTCGCCGGGTGCGCCAGCTCCTGCCAGAGGCGACCCTTCAGCACTTCATACACATCCCCTGGCCCACCCCCAACTACTGGAAGGTGCTGCCGCGGGGCATCCGGGACGCGATCCTGGAAGGCGTGCTGGCCAATGACATCGTCGGCTTTCAGACCAGTGTCGACGTGCGCAACTTCCTGATGAGCGCCGAGGAGCTGCTGGGCCTCAGGGTGGACCACCGGGAGCGGGCGGTCCTCTACGCCGGGAGGGTGGTCTGGGCCCGCTCCTACCCGGTCTCCATCGACGTGCCGATGATGGAGCGGATGTCCGCGTCGCTGGCCGTGGAGAAGGAGGTCGAGGAGCTGCGCCAGGGCCGGCCCGAAAAGCTCATCGTCCGGGTCGACCGCACCGACCCCACCAAGAACATCGTTCGCGGCTTCCTCGCCTACGAGCAGATGCTGCGGCAGCACCCGGAGCTGCACCGGAAGGTCGGCTTCTGGGCTTTCCTGCAGCCCTCTCGCCAGGACATCGTCGCCTACCGGGACTACGTGGAGTCGATCCAGCGGACGGCGGCGCGGATCAATTCCCGCTTCGGACAGCGCGGCTGGACGCCGGTGAGGGTGGAGTTCGCGGAGAACCTCCGGAGGGCGGTCGCCGCCTACAGGGAGTTCGACGTGATGCTCGTCAACTCCATCTACGACGGCATGAACCTGGTCGCCAAGGAGGGCATGATCGTCAACGAGCGGGACGGAGTGCTGGTCCTCTCGGAGAACGTCGGCGCCCACGAGGAGCTGGGCGAGTGGTCGGTCACCATCAATCCCTTCGACGTCGGCCAGACCGCGGACGCCCTCCACACGGCCCTCACGATGCCGCTCCGGCAGCGACAGGCGATGGGCGACTCGGTTCGCCAGGTGGTGAGAGCTAACGACATCGGCCGCTGGATCAGCCTGCAGATCAGAGACCTGAGGGACCTGCTGGCGACGCCCACAGCGACTACCGACTCAGGAATCGCCGGCTCAGGCGGAGGTGACGACTGCTGAGCGCGATGTGAGGTGCCGCCGGTCCCCTCTGTGACTGAGTGAGCGCATCGGTACAGAGCGCCGTCCCGGCGGCGACAGCCGACCGGCCCGCCCTGCACGACTCTCAGACTCAGATCCGGCCACACTTCTGGCGGGTGTGCCATCGTAAGGTGACTCTCAGAAGCACCGCATCAGGCGAGGAGCAGCGCCTCGATCTCCAGATAGGAGTGCCCGTTGGCGCCGCTGCTGCGTTAGAAGATTAGGGAAATGGGCCTAGATTTGATATTGCCGTGGTCAGGAATCGAACTATCGCTGCGCGCCTGAGACTCCGGGACCTGGCTCCTCGGCTCCGGCGCGCAGGCCTGATCTACGTCGTCAGCCTCGCCGCCGCGCTGGGCGAGGGACTCATGGCCGCGGCTTCGGTATCGTCGCGTCTCTTCAACGTGCCGCGTTGGGAACCGCCTCCGGCCGTTCTCCCACCGCCTCAGGTATCGGCGCCCACGGCGCTCCGCCCGCTCCCCCAGAGCGGGCGGCGGACTCGAAGCGGCCTGCCGGCGGACCGAAACCTGAGGGCTCGCCCGGCGGCGAACGGCAGCGGTGTCGAGGTGCGGCCGACGATCTTCCCGGCAGCGCCGAGCGTCGCCCATCGCCTGGTGGCCGGCGTCCGCCGGGAGCTCGAGCAGGCGCGGGAGGCGGAGAGCGCCCAGGGCACCAATACCAAGGCCCGGCGCGACTCGCGGGGCCGGCGGCTCCGAGCCAGCGCCTACATCTACGGGCCGAACGGGCCCAAGAGCGCACGCGGACGGCATCACAGCCGGGTTCCCGGAGTGGTTGGGTCAGCGCTTCCGGCGGCGGTCAAGATCTGCCTGGTCCTGCTCGTCACGGCCGGCGCCTTCCTGACCAGCTCGCAGGCCTACATCGACTACGCCGCGGACCTGCCGGACGCCCACGCGATAACCACCCGCCCGCTGCCGGAGGACTCGCTGATCTACGCCGCAGACGGCAGCCTGCTGGCCGACGTGCATCCAGAGGGCCTGCACCACTACTACGAGCCGCTCGAGAAGATGGGCACGTATCTGCCTCAGGCGACCACCGCCATCGAGGACGCCAACTTCTACAACGAGCCAGGCATCGATCCCGGCGCCATGGCCCGCGCAGCATGGGTCGACTGGCGTCAGAAGAGCGCGGTGCAGGGCGCCTCCACGATCACCCAGCAGCTGGTCAAGCTGCGTCTGATCGGGAACAAGCCCTCCATCGACAGGAAGATCAAGGAGGCGATCCTTGCCCTCCAGGTCGAGCACGTCTACACCAAGCGGGAGATCCTGGAGCAGTACCTGAACACGATCTTCTACAGCAACAACTCACAGGGGACCCTGGCGGCCGCCCGGATCTATTTCCACAAGGACACCAAGGACCTGACGCTCGGTGAGGCCGCCATGCTGGCCGGCATCCCGCAGAGCCCCCTCTACAACAGCCCCTTTCTGCACCCGGACGTGGCCAAGCACCGGCAGCACGACGTGCTCCAGGCCATGGTGAAGCAGAAGATGGTCACCCAGGACGAGGCCGACACCGCCTTCGCCGAGGACCTGAGCGCGCCCGACCACATGTTCACGGCCCAGGAGGTCCTGCAGGCACCGGCCTTCACGAGCTGGATCGTCTCTCAGCTCAAGGCGCAGTACGGCACCAACGCCGCCCAGGGCGGCGGGCTCCGCGTCGTCACCACCCTGAACATGGGGCTGCAGAAGCTCGCGCAGGACGCCGTGACCGCGAACGTCAACGCCAACCGCGGCCGCAACCTCAGCCAGGGCGCGATGGTCTCCATCGACCCCCGAACCGGGGCCGTGCTGACCATGATCGGCTCCGCGAACGCCGACCGGAACGGGGGCCAGTTCAACATGGCCGTCAAGCCCCGCAACCCGGGGTCGTCGATGAAGATCTACAACTACACGGCCGGGATCGAGAGCGGAAAGTTCACCATGAACACCCCGATCGCCGACTCCCCGACCACCATCGACCTGCCCGGAGGGCGATGGCAGCCCAAGAACTACGACCTCAAGTACCACGGCAACTGCGCCTTCCAGCAGTGCATGGGCAACTCGCTGAACGTGCCCGCGGTCAAGGTCGAGATGTCGGTTGGGGTCGACAGGGTCCTGGACACGGCCCGCCGGATGGGGGCGCCTCCCTTCGTCTCGCATGACGACGGCACCTACACCCAGGACGACCCCGCCTCCAGCTACGGGCCCTCCCTGACGCTGGGCGGCTACTCCGAGACCGCGCTGCAGATGGCCACCGGCACCTCGGTGCTGGCGGCCCAGGGCGTGCTCCACCCGCCCTTCGGGATCGCGTCGGTGAAGGACAGCGCCGGGAACGAGATCTTCAAGATCGATCCCGCCAAGACGGCCAAGCAGGCGATCGATCCCAAGGCGGCCTTCATCATGGAGCAGATCATGTCGGACGACAGCAACCGGTCCATGGTCTTCGGGACCGGGACGCCGCTGGTCCTCAACGGCCGTCGCGCCGGCGCCAAGACGGGTACTACCGACGACTTCGGCGACGCCTGGACGGTGGGCTACACGCCGAGCCTGGCCTCGGCCTTCTGGTTCGGGAACCCCAACTCTTCAAAGCTCACGGGCGGTTCCGACGGTATCTTCGTGGCGGCGCCCGCCTGGCACGCGTACATGCAGGCGGCCCTGGACGTCATGCAGGCTCCGCCATCGGAGTGGTTCTCGGAACCGCCTGGCCTCGGCCACGCCGTCGCCGGCGGCAAGATCGTCTACCTCATGCCGGGCACGAGCGCCGGCCAGCCGGCGCCGCCGCTGCCAGGCAACGTGCACACCTCCGCCGCCCCGAGCTGCCCGACACCTTCGAACAAGCCGGGAGCCTCCCCGGATCCCAACGCCCAGAACCGCAACTGCCCCAAGCCCGGAGGCTAGAGGGAACCGCCGACGCCCTGTCGGCGAACCTTTACAAAAAGTGCTTGTGGCCGTCGGGGGGCCATGCCAGGATCGACCGTGGAAAAGCTGCTCATGCGCTTGTCATGCAAAGTTAGGCTGGAGCGCTGGCCTAACCGTAAGAGGTAGGGGGACGGATGAAAGTTAGGCAGCGAGAGCTGGTGAGTACGGAAGTTAAGCCTATGGTGGCCCAAGATGCCTCGAGCATCCACCTGGACAAGCCCATTTACACGCTGAGCGTGGCCTCGGAGATCCTCGAGACCCATCCGCGGACGCTGATGATGTATGAGCACCTCAACATGATCAAGCCCAAGCGGACGGTCACGAACCGGCGCCGCTATTCGCAGCGCGACCTCATGAAGCTCCAGGCGATCCAGGCCCTGACCCGCAAGCACGGAGTCAACCTGGCTGGCGTGAGGTATATCCTTGCCCTGCTGAAGACACTGCAGCTTAGCGGTATGGAGCCGCCGGACGGCCTCAAAGACCTGGACGTCAGCCTGCTCGACGTCTAGCCGCCGGGAGCCGCTGGTTGTGAGGAGGGGCGATGCGCGGTCGCGTGGTGGCGAAAATTTGATAGCATGGGTCTCAAGTTAGCTTCTTCTACCCACTATTAAGTGTCTAAGAAGCGGCGTAAAGCCGAAATCAAAGTGTTGCCCCTGCCGGACGCTTTTCTCAGCGAGATGGCAGCATGCCCCGTCTGCGGGCAGGACGCGCAGGCCATCGGGCGTCGGGCGATGCAGATCGTCTTTCGGTGCGAGCGTTGCAGGATTGTCTTCAAGCGGGCCCACAGCTCGCCTCTCGGTCTCTAGACCTCTAAAGTAGGGCTGACCTGAACACCCGGTTCACGCGGAGTTTCGTCGTCGGAGCAGCCTCCGGGGTGGTCGCGGCCCTGGTCGCCGAGGCCGTGCGGCCGCGGGGCGGTGAGGCGGACCTCCTGGACTGGGAGCAGATCGCTGCCCTGGCCCAGCGCCGGATCCGCGGCCAGCCCTACGGGGCGGCCCGGCTGCAAGCGGTCGCCGCCGGCTACAACCAGCTGGCCTCGGAGGTCCGAGAGCCGTTGCTGGAGGGGGTGGGAGGACTGCCTCCAGGCGTCCGGCTGCCCGATTTCGAGGCCCTCGACCGAGCTGCCTGGCTGGATTTGAACGTGGGCATACTGCGAACCGCGATGGAGCCGCTCAACGGGGTTGGCCGGGTGCCCAACTCCTGGCTGGCGGACCTGGGCCGGGCCGGCGTCAACCGCTACGTGGCTCTGCTCCTCGAGTTCTTGAGCCGTCGCGTCCTCGGCCAGTTCGATCCCCAGCTCCTGGGCAAGGAGCCGGTCAACCACGCCCTCTACCTGGTCGAGCCGAACGTGGCCGACTGGCAGCAGCGCGAATCCCTGCCCGGCGACGATCTGCGCCGCTGGCTGATCCTCCACGAGATGACCCATGCCTGGCAGTTCGCGGCCCACCCCTGGCTCCGGGAGCACCTCAACGAGGGGCTCCGGCAGCTGATCGCCACCGCGACGGCTCCCCGGCGCAACGGTGTCGAGCGCCTGATGGCCGTCACCGTCGGAGGGCGCGGGCAGTGGGCCTCGCTGCGCCGGATGCAGGCGACGATGACACTGGTCGAGGGTTACGGGAACCTGGTAATGAACCTGGTCGGCCGCCGGATCCTGCCTTCCTATCTCCGTCTGGAGGACGCTTACCGCCGGCGGAGCGGGGAGCGCAGCGCCCTGGACCTGCTGGTCTGGCGCCTGACCGGACTGGAATTGAAGATGAGGCAGTACCGCGTTGGAGAGGCGTTCGCCGCCTCGGTTCACGATCGGTACGGGATGGCGGCGCTCAACAGGGCCTGGGAGTCGCCGGAGACGCTGCCCCGGCCCGAGGAGCTGCGTGATCCTGAGCGCTGGTATCGCCGCGTGGCCGCCGAGTCCAATCGCGCGTTGCCTGGCGGTCAGTCCGGCTACTGACGGTCAAGTGCCATGAGCGCCACCAGTCCAGAAGCAGGCCAGGTCTCGCCGGACGGTCAGTTCAGATGGGACGGCCAGCAATGGGTGCCGCTTGCGGCCAACTATCGCGAGCCGACCGCCTGGACGCGTCCGCTTCAGCTGGTGACCGCCGCCTACCTGGTCATAGGAGTCGTCTACTCCGTGGTCACTACAGCGCTCTTCCTGACGGCGGCCAACATGGAGCGGGTGCTGAGGGCGTCGAACGCGAACCTCGGCGGCGACCAGGTCAGCCAGGCGGTCAATCTCTCGATCCTGGCGGCCTGGGCGGTGGTGATAGTGCTGGCGGTCGTCTCGCTGCTTCTCGCCGTCGGCAGCTTTCTCGGCTGGCGCTGGGTTTTCTGGGTGGCCCTGGTATGGCTGGCCTTGAACTCCGTCGGCGTGCTCTCCAACCTGAACGCCCTCGCCAACAGTGGGACCCAGGTGGAACCGGCCGGGGTCGTGGTGGGAAGCCTGCTCCTCTCCCTGGTCGCCCTTGGTCTATTCATCTGGTTCGTCGTAGCCCTGGTCCGCTACGGCCCCTGGGCGATGAGAAAACCGGGAGCGCCGACCTAGTCGGCCGGATTCTAGTCTCGAATTTCCTCGCCGGCCGTCTCTTCGGAGATCGGGCTCACGGCTACCGGGAGTTCGGAGATGTCGAAGTAGCGGACGGGCTTGCTGAGCCGCCTGGCCACGCCGATCTGCACTTTGACGCCAAGCGAGATCCGGCCGAACACCCACACCTCGTCACAGCGCGCGAGCAGGTTGTTCATCGCCTCCCTGACGACTGTCTTGGGGACGGTGTGCAGAAGGTAGTAGTCGAACAGCATGAAGGGACTCACCGGCACCATTCCGGAGTCCAGCACGAACTTCTGAATGTGGTTGCGCCAGTAGAAGTTGCGATTGGACATCGCCGTGTAGATCACACGCTTGGGATGGCGAAGCGTTTCCTCGGCCTGGTCCAGAGCGCTCGGCTTGCTGGCAGGGGCGAAGATCCTCTCCAGTATGTCGTCAGCCACTCTGCCGGAGACCAATTCCATGCGCGACTATCCTATCCGCCGTGCCCGACTTTAACCTCTCCGGCCGCGTCGGCGCTTCGTCGCAGCCGATTAATTAAGTTCGGCGGATTACGTCGCGCTCCATTGCATCGACGGCGGCCTTGACCGTGTCGCGCAACGGCATGTGGCGCTGGCGGAGGGCGAACTCCAGCTGGCGAAGCAGCGAGTACAGCGCTTTCATGGCCTTGATCGCGTCTCCGATGTCCACGTTTGGCGGCAGCGGGATGGTGTCCATCGGCTCGCCGGATGCCCAGCGGAAGGCGAAGTCGATGTAGTCGTGCGACGGCGGCCGAAGCTGCGGCTCGTCCAGGTCCTGCTCCAGCTCGGCGAAGCGAAAGTACAGAGACCGGAGCAGGCGCGCCGTCTGTGCAACCGCCGGGGTCGGGTACCGCCGCGGCTGCCGGGGGCCGC
>Ga0209526_10000222_pt1 | contig 35550 bp, 36 predicted proteins | sample JacPinW_OM2H0_M1_FD_188566 | JGI IMG/M metagenome (GOLD analysis project Ga0209526, IMG submission 188566) | Forest soil microbial communities from Algoma, Ontario, Canada - Jack Pine, Ontario site 1_JW_OM2H0_M1 (SPAdes) (version 2) | ecosystem: Environmental > Terrestrial > Soil > Boreal... | reverse complement strand
GCGCTACGAGGATCGGAATCGGTATCGGCTACAATGAGAGCAACCCCGCTTGTGCCGGCGATCAGTCCGAAGCCAAGGAAGGCAAGCATGAGGCTGAGCTGCCGATGAAGGCGCGGCGGCACCCAAAGATCACGTATTTCAGCGAACAGGCCCCACGACAAGCTCACGACGGCCACCCCCTGCTTGTTTCTACGCCGAGAGCTCACTCACGTTGCAATGCGAAAGCCGCGCCTCGGAATAGGAGTCAGCATATTAGTCGCACAATCGCGTTAAAGGTTCGATGCTACCAGATCGTCCAGCCCCGAACCCACGACGTGCCCGACGCGTTGTGTGTCTCTCCTCCTCCGTGATTTCAGCGGTGCGGATGCGGAAAACTCCTATGCCGGAAGGAGGAGCCTCGGTTGGTATGACTTCTTGCCGACTGGCCGATTTTGTTGGAGAGTTAATCAAATCGCACCAATGGAGGGCTCGCCGATGGAGATTATTCCACTGGGTCCGGGCTTCGCCGCCGAGTTGCGCGGTGTCACCCTTGCCGAGGTGGCGGCTAAAACCGCCGTCTACAACCAGGTCCGTGCCGCTTTCGAGGAACACTCGGTGTTGATCTTCCGCGGCCAGGAGCTGACGGACGAGACGCAGCTCGCGTTCTCGCGCCGGTTCGGTCCGCTCGAAGTAACGAAGGTCGGGTCTCAGGGCGCGGGCAGCAATCTCGTGATCCTCAGCACCATCGACGAGAACGGCAAGGTCGTCCCGGCCGATCACCGGCTTTCGCTGCGCAACAAGGCTAACCAGCTTTGGCATACCGACAGCACTTTCAAACGCGTGCCAGCGTTGGCCTCCGTGTTGTCGGCCCGCATCATTCCCGCCGCGGGCGGGGAGACCGAATATGTTTCGACCAGGCTCGCGTGGGAGCGGCTCGATCCGGCACTGCGCCAGCGACTGGAGAACTCTTTCGCCTGGCACGATTATGCCCACTCGCGCGGTAAGATCGCCTCCGATCTCGCGAGCCCGGCAGAGCGGGCGGCGCTGCCACCCCAATGCTGGCGCATGGCATGGACAAATCCGACCAACGGCCGCACGGCGCTGTACATCGCCTCGCACGCCTATACGATCGAGGGAACGGAGCAGGCGGCCGCGCAACGCCTTCTTGCCGAGCTCATCGATGCCGCAACCGCGCCTGGGTTCAGCTACGTGCACGCGTGGCGCAAGGGTGACGTGGTGATGTGGGACAACCGCGCGACGCTGCATCGCGGCCGACCCTGGCCGGCGCAGGAACCGCGGCTCATGGTACGCACCACGATTTCCGCAACGGATGCCGACGGGCTCGACAGCATCCGCCCGCCCTCGCGTGAGGCGGCTGAATAGGGCCTAAGTAACTGTGTTTGCTAAGGAGAGATTCATGCGCCGACTTGGCCTCGTTACCGTGTTGCCCAGCAGTAGAGTCCTGTCCTCAGCGGAAGCGCGCGCCGATGGCCCCTGGTGCGCGCGCTATGGCACCGGTCTGGAGGGAAGTAACTGCGGTTTCTATTCATTCGAGCAATGCCAGGCCGCGATCTCCGGCAACGGTGGGCGTTGCTCGCAAAACTTGTTGTACGGCACCGACAGGGAAGCACGCAGGCGCCAGCAACGACACTAGGCCGGTTGCATCAAGCCGCATGAATGAGCGGTCCCCTCTCGGGTGTGAAGGTCCTGGAACTGGCTAGCGTCGGGCCGGGCCCGTTCTGCGGAATGATGCTGGCCGATATGGGGGCGGACCTCCTGCGTATCGACCGGATCGCGCCCGCGGATATTGGGCTGCCGCTTGATCCCAAATTCGACATCATGGCGCGGGGCCGTCGTTCGATAGGGCTCGATCTCAAGAGCGCGCAGGCGGTCGAGATTGTGATGGCCGTCGTGGAGAAGGCGGATGTGCTGATCGAAGGATTCCGGCCGGGGGTCACCGAACGGCTGGGTCTCGGCCCGGATGCGTGCCTCGCGCGCAATCCCCGGCTGATCTACGGACGTGTGACCGGCTGGGGACAAGACGGCCCACTGGCGCAGAGTGCCGGCCATGACATCAATTACATCGCCGTCTCGGGCGCGCTGCACGCCATTGGAGGCGCGGGGCAGCCGCCGGTGCCGCCGCTCAATCTCATCGGGGACTACGGCGGCGGGGCCATGTATCTCGCCTTCGGGATAGCCTGCGCGCTGGTCGAAAGGCATGCGTCGGGCAAGGGCCAAGTGATCGACGCCGCAATGTGTGACGGCGCGGCTAGCCTCATGTCCATCTTCTACGGCCGCATGGCGGCCGGGCTGTGGCAGGACGCACGCGGCATCAATACCCTCGACGGCGGCGCCCCCTGGTACGGCGTTTATGAGGCTGCGGACGGGAAATACATTGCGGTCGGGGCAATCGAAGGCCGCTTCTACCGGCGGCTGCTCGAATGCCTGGATCTCGACCAGGCGAGTTTGCCAGCGCAGCATGATCGAACGCGCTGGCCGGAGCTGAAAGAGGCTCTCGGCGTGGCTTTCAAGCAAAAAACGCGCGACGAGTGGTGCGACCTGCTCGCTGGGTGCGATGTGTGTTGCGCGCCGGTGCTCTCGCTGGCCGAGGCACCATCCCATCCCCACAATCGTGCGCGCGAAACATTCACAGAGCGGGGCGGCCTCGTACAGCCAGCGCCGGCGCCACGCTTTTCACGGACCGCGCCCCGTGTGGAGCGCGATGCTCCCCAGCCTGGCGAAGGGGGAGTTGCTGCCCTTGCCGACTGGGGCTTTGATCCGGCGGAGATCGCACGATTTCGCCGAAGCGGCGCGATGCTGGCGCAGGATTGATGTTTCCAACTCAGTTCTGGCTGGTTGCCCGCTCCAGGAACCGAACAAGGGCAGCGCGGTCCTCGGCCGAGCCGATGCGCTGCTCCGGCATCTTGGTCCCCGGGGTGTAAGCCATCGGGCCGAGCTCGAACAGCTTCGAGACCGTCGCCGGCGTCCAGATGATGTCCAGCTTCTTAAGGGCAGCAGAGAAATTATAGCCGGGCAGCGTCGCGATTCTGCGACCGAAAACCCCGGCGAGAGTGGGCCCGGCGCGCGGCCCTTCGTCGGCCCGCAGCGTATGGCAAGCCACACAGGCACGAAACAACTCGGCACCCGGATCGCCGGCAAAGGCCGCAAGCGGATCCCCGGGCGCACCGGCGACAGCATCTCCAACCTGTTCGCCGCTCTGCGTGTTCCAGCGCCGGATCACCCGGTCGGTGCCACCGCTCAACAGCGTGCGGCTGTCGGGGAAGAAGGCGACCGACCATACCGGCAGGCCCGGGCCGACCAGGGTGCGCACAAGCACGCGCGACCTGCGCTCGATGATAGCAACGGAGCCACGGATGCTGGCGGCAGCAATCAGGCGACCATCGGGAGAAAGCGCAGCCGAGATGATCGGCGATGCGCCAGCCTGGATCTCGTCGCTGATCTTGCCGGCCGCGGAAAGGAGATAAATTTTTCCATCCGCGCCGGCGGTGATGATCTCGCCGTCGGGCGCGACCACAACTGTATTGAGCGGCGCAGGCAATGCTGTCGCGACAGCTGGAGCATCGCGAAGGAGAGGCCAGATCCGCAGCGTCGCATCGTATCCGGCTGTGATCAGCGCGGTGCCATCGGGGGAGAACGCAACGCCGTTGACCCCTTGAGTGTGACCTTCAAACACGCGCGGATTGCCAGTCCGCGCAAGCGGCCAAAGCCGCACCGTGTGGTCCCACGATGCGGAGGCGAGGCTCGCGCCATCGGGCGCGATGCCGAGTGCGGCCACCGGTGCATTATGACCCGCGAGCACGAGCGATGGCTCGCTCTCCCCTCGGTTCCAGACTGCGATACGGGCATCTTCCCCGCTCGAGACAATGCGACCATCGTTGAGGAAGCCGACAGCATTCACGGCGCCTTCGTGGAAACGCAGCACCCGCTCCGCCGCGTTTTTGTGTAGCGACCAGCGGATGACGGAGGTGTCGAAGCTGCCGGAGAGCGCTTGCGTGCCGTCTCGGGAGATCGCCAGGGCACGGACCGGACCGCCGTGCCCACGAAGCTGGGCATAGGCCAAGCCGGGGCTTGCACATAAGGCGATAAGCGAGAGCACCAGGGCGGCAATCCTCGTCCGCGAGCTCTCGGTCCCGGCACGCAGCGGCATGACGTACGCGTTCATACTCGAGAACACGAGCAATGTATCGCGTTGCTCATCGGTGTATAGGTTCGACATTACCGCGCGCATGGTGTTTTTATGATGTGATGAATGAGAAGACTATCGATCTCCGCGGGCTGAAATGTCCCCTCCCGGCGCTGCGGGCACGCAAGGCGCTCAGCGGCCTCAAGCCGGGCGACTTGTTGATCGCGGAATGCACGGATCCTCTGACCACCATCGACATCCCGAACCTGACGAATCAGACCGGTGACACGCTTGAATCGAGCTCGCGGGATGGCGACCTCCTCGTTTTTCGGATCAGAAAAAAATGAGGCAACGCGTTCGCAAAGTTGTGAACTGCTGCATTCAGCCGATCTCGTCGAGCGGCCATGCCAGGGCGAACCTATGGGGCTAAAACCTGAATTCGTTACGGTTGCGGCCCTCGGACACGTTAACGAACAGCTCATCGAGCGGCAGGCGGCGCTTGATTAATCCCTGCTCGAAGGAATGGGATACAAGCCGCTCGAAGTTTTTGCTGTTGCGCTGGGTCAATCCGTACTCCCAGGGATCCTTTCCGAGGATCGCTTCCTGCTCTTCCCAAGCCTCCCGATACCACGCCAGCGGCACGATGCGCGGGTTGGCCATCCGCTGCATGGCAGCCGCCTTCGATTGCTCGAGCGCCTTGTACAGGTTAATCGGCACCCAGGGGTGTCGATCAACGATCTCCTGCTTGATGCCGACCACATGCATGATCGGGAATATCCCGGTGTTGCGATAGAAGGCGATCTCCTCTTGCTTGTAGTTCGGGAAGAGGCGCCCGACGCGCTTGTCGCCCGCGGTAAGCGGCCTGATCAGGTCGGGCGAGAACAGCGCATCGATTTCGCCCGCCGCCAACATGTCCTCGAGCGATTTGTTGTCCGCGACCTGCGTGATATCGAGTCCAGGCGGCGGCGTGAAATCGACATCCTCATCGAGCTCGGTGAGCCAGTGAATGGATTTCGGCGCGACGCCATAATCGTGCTCCAGGATCCCCCGCATCCACACGCCGGCGGTGAACAGATAGCCCTTGGTGCCGGCGGTTCGGCCGACGAGATCGATGGGCTTTTGGATCCCCTTCGACGTATTGATGAAGATGAAGCCGTGCCGGAAGCGTCGGTGCGGGAAAACCGGGATCGCGCAGAACGGAAGATCGCGGTCGCGCGCTGCGATGTATCCTGAACCCGATACTTCGGCGACGTCGAATTCGCGGCCGCGCAGGAACCGCCAGTGCCGCGGCGAGGCAGCCATATCGGTGAGGACTGTGAGTTCGATGCCTTCGGGACGGACGATGCCTTCCTTCAGGGCACGCATGATCTCGTAATCGCCGCAGGCGAAGGTGAGCTCGAGTTTGCGGGACATCTGCCCTTTCCCCCTTTACATCGCGAGCACGATCTTGCCGAAGTGCTTGTTGGCGCGCATATGGGCCTGCGCCTCCACTGCCGCATCGAGAGGAAAGCGGCTGTCGATCGGCAGCGAGAGCTTGCCGGCAGTCACCGCCTCCCACAGATCGGCGCGCATGCGACGGTTGATGTCGCGCACTTCCTCCAGCGTGCGGGTACGGAAGGTGACCCCGATATAGTCGATCCGGCGGAGCGCATGCAGATCGAAATCGAACTCGGCCTTTGCGCCCGCAAGGCGGCCGACATTGACCATCCGGCCGAGGATCGCGACCGCTCGCATGCTTTGCGCCACCACCGGGCCCGACAGCATGTCGACGACGAGGTCCACCCCCTTCCCACCAGTCGCTCCCAAGACCGCGTCGGCGAAGCCGGCCTCGCGGGTGTCCAGGGCAAGATCGGCGCCGAATTCGGGAAGCCGCGTGCGGCGGGCGTCGTTCGTTGAAGTGCCGATCACCGGCTTGGCGCCTTTGAGCTTGGCAATCTGCAGGCCCATCAGACCCACGCCTGAGCTCGCGCCCTGAATCATCACGCTCTCTCCGGCAACGAGCCGCCCCGCCGTGAAGAGGGCATTGTGCAGCGTGATGAGGGAGACCGGCAGCGTCGCCGCGTGCTCGAAGCTCATTCCATCCGGCATCGGGTTCACGCGTCCCCAGTCGCTCACCGCATATTCCGCGTAACCGCCGGTGCCTGAACACATGACGCGGTCGCCGGGACGGTAACCCTTCACTTCGGCTCCGGTCTCCACAACTTCGCCCGCCCACTCGATGCCGACCGGCGCTCCTATCCCGCCATGGCTGCCGTGGGGGATGCCGCGTGCAGTTGCAAGATCGGCGCGGTTGAGCGCGGCGGCCCGCACCTTGACCAACACTTCGTTCGGCTTGGGTCGCGGTTGCGGTATGTCGCGCAAGGCCAGGCCATTTTCAGTGGCAACACCCGCTCTCATCGCCTCGCTCTCAAGCTGATCGATCCACTTTTATTGATCCCTCGTCGTCGGCCCGTTTTACCCGTTCTGAATGAGTTGCAATGGAAGCGCAAGGGCGAGAAGCCTCACGCATGCCACGCGCTTGCTCGCGCGCGACGACCCATGCTCAATGAAACGTCCGAAGTGTTCGGGTAGCTCGAGCGCGAGAAGAATGGAGGCACAGAGATGCAAACCACACGCCGCCTGGAAGAGCGCATTCAAGCCATCGAGGATCGGCTCGAGATCTACAATCTGATCGCCAGTCACCCGCCCAGCGCCGATACCGGCGGCAGCGAGCATATCTTGGCGAGCTGGGTGGAGGACGGCGTGTTCGACCGCGGCGAAAACCTCTCGAGCCCGCGCGGACGCGCCAGCATTGCTGAGCAGGTGCTGACCCCCGCGCATCAGGCTGCGATCGCCGGCGGACTGGCCCATTTCACCGGCCTGCCGCATGTCGCGATCTCCGGTGACAGCGCGGTGGTGACGTCCTATTTGCAGATCATCGTCCCGCAGATGCAGGGCGGCCCCGTCGAGGTGCCCAATCACGGCAGCTCCAAAGGCTTCCGGATTCACCGCATGACGGCGAACCGCTGGGATCTCGTCAGGACGCCACAGGGCTGGAAGATCAAGCACCGCACGCTGCGCCAGCTCGACGGATCGGAGCCCGCGCGCGCGATCCTGCGACAAGCGATCGCGCGGTAGTCAGGTTCCCGGCTTCAACACCTCCTCGATCCAGTCCCACATGGCGTGCACGCCGATGGTCACATTGTCGACCTGGCAATGGTGAAAGCCGCCTTCCTCCCGCGTGAAGACGCGGAACGTTTTCTCAGTGGAGCCGACCGCGTCGAAACATTTTTGCGCAATCGCAAGCGGTATCTGCTCGTCACCTTCGCCGTGCAGGAGCAGGAAGGGACAGCGCATCTTCTGCACGATGCCATCGAGGCGGAAGCCTTCGAGCTTCTTGAGCGCCGCGGCCTGGCTTGAAACCCCGAGCACCCACTGCAGGTGCTCCGGCGGCACGGACAGCGAGAGCACCTTGCCGGTCGCAAGCTCATCGAGCCGCTTGGCCCACACGGCGTGATAATCCCACTGCGCGCCCCAGGCGACACAACAGGCATAGCGCGGCTCGAGCGCGGCTGCGCGCGGGGCATAGTAGCCGCCCAGGCTCAGCGCCATCACGCCGATCCGCCTGGCGTCGAACTCGCCGCGCGAAGCGACATACTCGTAAACCGGCGTGGCATAGCGTTCGGTCTCGGCAATGAGCGGCAGGTTGCGAAAGCGCACGCTTTCGCCGTTCCCGGGCCCATCGACAATGAGGCAGCCGACGCCGCGCGCCGCGAGGTCGGGGATGCCATAGCCGTACTGCAGCTCCTTGGTCACATCGAAACCGTCAAAGAACACAATGCAAGGCGCAGGTCGCGTGCCGCCGTCCGCTGGATCGGGATGCACCAGCAGCGCAGGCAGGCTCGTATTCTCGTACGGCACCTCCACCGGCTCGATGCGCGGGCTGCGAATGGCGGCCGCGGCCTCCTTAAATATGTTGACCGACTTTGTGTAGACGGCTTGGCTCTGCTGCGCGCGCTGATGAATGAAACGCTCACCGGTCTGGTAGTAGCGCGATGCGCGCAGGAAGCAGGAAGCTGCGGTCCGGCGGTGGCCCCGCCTCTCCTCTTCACGTCCGCGCGCCTCGATCTTGTCGCCCATGCGGACCCATTCCGCGAACCAAGCCGTGTCGTCCCCGACATGATCCTCGAGCGCGCGCCCGACCCGATGAACCTCGTCGATCTCGATCCCGGTCCACGGAGCCGCGCCGAGGCAAATGAGCAATCCCATCGACCAGCGGTAATTGGAGGGAAAGTAGAGGAAGGCAGGGTCGTCTCTGCGTCCGATCATGTGCACACCGGCTTTTCGCGGAGAATGGTGACGCGCCGCCTGCTACGCCACGTTGCGGTCGTATGTGATCAGCAGCACGACAACTCCGTCTACTCCCTCATAGGGTCACAGAGGGCCAATCGGCGTCGCCTCACTGCGAGTTTTACCCAACGTCTTCCACACCCCATTGGCGGTTGCAACGACCCGATGACCGACTATGAGCTCGGCGCTCATGAAGATGAGCGAGCGCGTCCGGCGGACGACCCTGCACTTGGCTTCTACAAACTCGCCGATCCGAACGGCATCTATGAAATGCACGTCCAGTTGGACGGTCGCCTGCGGCTGGCGCTCGTTGGCATACCAACAGGTCATTCCCATGGAGCGGTCGGCGAACGTCATCAGCATGCCGCCCTGCACGATGCCGCGGCGGTTATGGTGCTTCGGCTCCGCCATGAACGCATAGAGATAGCTGTCGCCGGACGGCCGTCTCCAGAACGGACCGACCAGGCCAATGAAACCCTCGTCGCGGTAAGGCTCCCAGCCCGCGGCCGCGGGATCGAAGGCCACGGTTCTATCTGCAACGAGGGGCAAAGTGGCGGGCTGTTCAATTTTTGGCATCAGAGGAAATCGGTAACACTCCTATTCGATTAATCACTCGACGGGGCCTCATTCGATATCATGCCTGTCAGCCAGGTAGTCGATCATACGACGTCGTGGAGTTCTGTCAGGAGCGCGCAGGCTTTTGCAACGTGCGCACGAGCGAGCCGTGCGGACGGGCCGCTCTCAAGGCTCCTTGGCGTCGATCAATACGAACGCGATACGGCACGGCTCGGTGCCGCGATTGACCCAGGCGTGATTGGTCCCTTGTTGGACCAATATATCGCCGGCCTTGAGGTGGATCTCCGAATCATCGAGCAGCATGTCGATCTCGCCGGCCATCACGATGGCATAGTCCACGGTGCGGGTACGGTGCATGGCGGGATGGCGCGGCGGCCTTCCCCGCTTGGGTGCCCCCTGACCAAGGCTCGCGTGCATGCTGGCGGGATCGAGGTTGCGCATCTCCGGGGTCTCGGGCGGAAAGTCCACGATGCGAAACGCGCTTCCGCCGGCGGGCGGCATGATGCCGATATCGACAGCCGCGCGATCGGCGGCGCCGGAAAGATCGGCGGGCGTCTGATCCGTCACCCAAATGAGTCGCGACACGGTTTGTGCGACCGCGCGCACCTTCTTATGCGGCGTGGCGGCATCAAAGAGCACAACCGCCTTGTCGCCCTTGTCCACGGTGGTAACAACGCGGCGAACATTTTCGCTCAGGGCCATTGCGGCTTTCCGATCATGTCTTGCGTTCAACCATCATGCGCCTGATCCCGGCAATCGCCTTGGCCGGGTTGAGATCCTTGGGGCATGCCTTTGCGCAATTCATGATGGTGTGGCAGCGGTAAAGCCGGAACGGATCTTCCAGATTGTCCAGGCGCTCGCCTGCTGCCTCGTCGCGGCTGTCCTCGATCCAGCGACTCGCCTGCAGAAGTGCAGCCGGGCCGAGAAAACGCTCGCTGTTCCACCAATAGCTGGGGCAGGCGGTCGAGCAGCACGCGCACAGGATGCATTCATAGAGGCCGTCAAGCTTCTGTCGATCCTGGTGGCTCTGTTTCCATTCCTCCGGCGGGGTGGGCGAGACGGTCTTCAGCCAGGGCTCGATGGAAGCGTGCTGGGCGTAGAAATTGCTCAGATCCGGGACGAGGTCCTTCACCACGGGCTGATGCGGCAGTGGATAGATCTTCACCTCGCCTTTGATCTCCGATGCCGCCTTGGTGCATGCGAGCGTGTTCGTGCCCCCGATGTTCATCGCGCAGGATCCGCACACGCCTTCGCGGCAGGACCGGCGGAAGGTCAGGGTCGGATCGATGTTGTTCTTGATCCAGATGAGCGCGTCCAGAATCATCGGCCCGCAATCGCCGCTATCGACGTAATACGTATCCAAGCGCGGGTTTCTCCCGTCGTCCGGATTCCAGCGATAGATGCGATATTCGCGGGCTTCGTGCGCGCCGGTCGGATAGGCCCAGGTCTTGCCCTCCGTGACCCGCGAGTTCTTCGGCAGCGTGAATTGCACCATGTCCGTTCGTCAGTAGACCCTCTGCTTCGGCTCGATGTAGGCGATTTCGTTCGTCAATGTATAGGTGTGCACCGGCCGATACTCGATCGTCACCTTGCCGCGCCCGTCGATCCAGGCCAGCGTGTGTTTCATCCAGTTCTTGTCATCGCGCTCGGGGAAATCTTCCCGCGCATGAGCGCCACGGCTCTCCCTGCGGTTCACCGCGGAGTCCATAGTCACTACCGCCTGGACGATCAGATTGTCGAACTCGAGGGTCTCGATCAGATCCGAATTCCAGATCAGCGAGCGATCCGTCACCTTGACGTCGCCTACCGCGGCAAAGACATCCTCGATGAGCTTGTGGCCCTCCTCCAGCACGACGCCGGTGCGGAAGACGGCGCAATTGTTCTGCATCACCTTCTGCATTCGCAGCCGCAACTGAGCCGTCGGGGTCTTGCCGGACGCATGCCGGAACTTGTCGAGGCGAGAGAGAGCAAGATCGGCGGAATCGCTCGGTAGATCAGGGTGGCTCGTTCCCGGCTCGAGGATCTCGGCGCAGCGCGCCGCAGCCGCACGTCCGAACACCACAAGGTCGATGAGTGAATTCGAGCCGAGCCGATTGGCCCCATGCACCGAAACGCAGGCCGCCTCGCCGAGCGACATCAGGCCGGGCACGACGAAGTCGTCGGTGCCGTTCTTCTTGGTGAGCGCCTCGCCGCGATAGTTGGTGGGGATGCCGCCCATGTTGTAATGCACGGTAGGAACGATGGGGATGGGCTCCCTCGCAATATCGACCCCGGCGAAAATGCGCGCGAGCTCGGCGATCCCCGGCAGGCGCTCATGCAGCACGGCGGGATCGAGATGATCGAGGTGCAGGTAAATGTGATCCTTGAGCTTGCCCACGCCGCGGCCCTCGCGGATCTCGATGGTCATGGCGCGGGAAACCACGTCGCGGGAAGCGAGGTCCTTGGCCGAAGGCGCGTAGCGCTCCATGAAGCGCTCGCCTTCCGAGTTGACGAGATAGGCGCCCTCGCCGCGCGCGCCCTCCGTGATCAGGCAGCCGGCGCCGTAAATCCCGGTCGGATGGAACTGGACGAATTCCATGTCCTGCAGCGGCAGTCCGGCGCGGAGCACCATGCCGTTGCCGTCTCCCGTGCAGATGTGCGCCGACGTGCAGGAGAAATACGCCCGTCCATAGCCGCCGGTTGCGAGGATGGTCATATGCGCGCCGAAACGATGGATCGAGCCGTCATCCAGCTTGATGGCAACGACGCCGCGGCAGCGACCTTCGTCGTCCATGATCAGATCGATGGCGAAGAACTCGATGAAGAACTCAGCGGAATGCCGCAGCGCCTGCCCATACATGGTGTGGAGCATGGCGTGGCCGGTACGATCGGCGGCAGCGCAGGTGCGCTGCGCGATGCCCTTGCCGTAGTGCGTAGTCATACCGCCGAAGGGGCGCTGATAGATCTTTCCGTCGTCCCGCCGCGAGAACGGCAACCCCCAATGTTCGAGCTCGTAAACGGCCTCGGGCGCATTGCGGCAGAGGTATTCGATCGCGTCCTGGTCGCCGAGCCAGTCGGCCCCCTTGACCGTGTCGTACATGTGCCAGCGCCAGTCATCCTCGCCCATATTGCCGAGCGCGGCAGCAATGCCGCCCTGCGCCGATACGGTATGGGAGCGCGTCGGGAAAACCTTGGTGATGCAGGCAGTCTTCAGCCCTGCCTCACTGCAGCCCACGACGGCACGCAGCCCGGAGCCCCCCGCCCCGACCACCACCACGTCATAGCGATGATCCTCGATGGGATAAGCGCGCCCGTTGATCGCCGGCGCCTTGCCGTCGGATGAGCCGTTAGTGGCCACGGCTCGCTAGACCTTGAAGCTCAGCATGAGCAGGGCGAACACCGACGCAAGCGCCACCGCCACGACAAAGAAGGTGTTGGCCATCAGCAGCACCAGTTTGGCCCTCTGGTCCTGCACGTAATCCTCGATGATGACCTGCATGCCAATGCGCATGTGAGCAGTCACCGAGATGATGCACAACAACAGGATGACGGCGACGAGGGGCGAGCCCAGAATTTGGACCACTGCGGCATGATTGCGCCGAAGCAACGCGATCAGGATGAAAACGAAGGCGATGATCAGAGGCACATTGGCTACTGCGGTGAGACGCTGGTGCCAGAAATGATCGGTACCCGAGTGGGCCGGTCCGAGGCCGCGCACCCGTGCAAGCGGCGTGCTCATTCTCCCTACAGCCATCAGCGCGGTCCTCCCACGAAGAGATAACCCACGACCCAGATGATAATCGTCAAGCTGATCGACCCCACCAGGGTGGCGATCGCCAGCCATTCGCGCTCGTACGGCCCAAACCCGCGTCCGGTATCCCAGATGAGATGGCGAATGCCGCCAAGCATATGGTGCAGCAGCGCCCAGGTATATCCGAACAGGATCAAGCGACCGAAGATCGAGTTGATGAACGAGCCCATCGCAGCGTAGGTATTCGGTCCGCTTGCCGCAGCGAGCAGCCACCAAGCGATCAGCAGGGTTCCGAAATAAAGGGCGGTGCCGGTGATGCGATGGGCTATCGACATCAACATCGTCAGCATCGGCTTGTAGATGAAAAGGTGTGGAGAGAGCGGTCGCTCGACCGGTGTCTTGACGTCTGTCATCCCGCAAAACCCCGTTCCCGCTGCCCGGCAAACCCTAACCGATCACCGCGATAAAGCGAACCCGCATCGACCCGAGCGCGGTTTCTCCACCCCTCTGCTTTCGCTTGTGACGAATATGGCTTACGCTTACGTGGCGGACAATAGGAAATTTGCGTAGTATTCCTTCGCGAAAAGCGAAAGTAAGCCATGCGCTTCGACCTGAGCGATCTGAGGTTGTTCCGCCATGTAGTGGAAGCGGGAAGCATCACCGCCGGGGCCGCCCGTGCCCATCTCGCGCTTGCCGCCGCCTCGACCCGAATCCGCAACATGGAGGAGGCGCTCGGCGCGGCGTTGCTTGTTCGCGGCCGCCAAGGTGTGACGCCCACGCAAGCCGGCCGCACCCTCTTGCAACACGCGCGGCTCATCCTGCAGCATGCAGAACGACTGCGCGAGGATCTCAGTGCATATGCGGGCGGGCTTGCGGGCCAGATCAGGATGCTTTCCAACACCAATGCGTTGACCGAGTTCCTGCCCGAGGCGCTTAGCTCCTTTCTGGCCGCCCATCGCAATGTCAGCGTGGATCTGGAGGAGCGGCTGAGCGACGAAATCGTCGGCATGGTTGCGGAAGGGGTGGCGGACCTCGGTATCGTCGCCGGCACCGTCGATGCGAGCGCGCTCGAAACCTACCCGTTCCGCAAGGACCGTTTTGTGCTCGTGGTGGCGCGCGATCATCCCCTCGCCGGGCGTTCCCAGGTCGCCTTCGCAGAAGTGCTGGACCATGATTTCGTAGGCCTGGACCGTGCGAGCGCGTTGCAGCGCTTCCTTGCGGCCAAGGCGGCACCGACTGGAAGGCCATTGCGGCTGCGCGTGCAATTGCGCAGCTTCGACGCGGTTTGCCGGCTGGTCGAGTGCGGGGTCGGAATAGGGATCGTGCCGGAGACCACAGCCCGGCGGGTGGCGCGGACCATGGCGATCAGCGCGGTCGAGTTGAGCGACGCGTGGGCGCTGCGCGAGCTGACGATCTGCATCCGCAGCTTTGCGGAACTGCCGCCCTACGCTCGCCAGCTGGTCGAGCACCTGCGCGCGCCGGTGTGATTCAGTCAAGCTTCAAACCGATCGATTTGATCAGCGGGGTCCAGCGCGCAATGTCCTGCTCCATGAACCGGCGGTACTTCTCCGGATTGGAACCAATGTCTGGCTCGAAGCCCGATTCGATAAGCATCTGCTGATACGCGCGGTCCGCGAGCGCAGCCTGTGTTGCCTGCGCGATCTGCTCGACGATCGCTTTGGATGTCCCGGATGGAGCAAACAGCCCGATCGACTGCTGCGACACCATGCCGGGAACCCCCGCTTCAACCGCGGTCGGGAGATCAGGTGCAGCGATGAGCCGCGCGGGACTGGTCACGGCGAGAATCCGCAGCTTGCCCGAGAGATGTAGCTCCAAAAGCGCTGCGGTGACGGCGGGAGTAACCATCGACACCTGCCCGCTCAGCGTGTCCGCGGTGGCGGGCCCCGACCCACGATAGGGAACCGCAACGATCTCGGCTCCGGTCAGAGACTTGAGCAATTCGCCGGTGAGATGATTGAGCGAGCCAACGCCCGCGTGCCCATAGGTCAGCTTCCCCGGGTGTGCTTTGGCGTAGTCTATGAATTCTTTCAGCGTGCTGGCCGGCACGGAAGGGTGGATCGCCAAAGCGAAAGGGGCCATCACGATGTTGGAGATCGGCTCCAGTTCCTTCATCGGATCGTAAAGCGGGTGGCTCTTGAGGGTCGCCTCCGTGATGTGGGTGCTCGAGCCACCGAGGAGGATCGTGTAGCCGTCTGGGCGGGCGCGTGCGACCGTAGCGGCACCCAACGAGCTGCCTCCGCCTCCCTGATTCTCGACCACGATGGTACCGAGCAGCGGTTTTATCCTCTCCGCCCATGGGCGGCCGACGGCGTCGTATCCCCCACCGGGCGGAAACGGAATCACGAGCCGGATCGGGCGGTCAGGATATCTGGACTGAGCGAATGCCAGGCGCGGCCCTGACGGCCATACGGACAGCGCCAGTCCGACGGTGAGAAACTCGCGTCGACGCATGCGCGGCCCAATGTGGCTGACGGTCACGAGGGCCGCTGCTCGCCGTTGACCTGAGCGCGATGCATGATTTCCTCCCCGTCTGCACAAACGGTTCTATTATCTCATTGCCATAATGAACAGGCGCGGAAATCGCAGCAGGACCTTACCGTCGAACCGCTTGCTGTAGTGTCGCGCGACCTCCGCCGTATATGCCGCGAGAAAGCCGTCGCGCAGAACTGGATCCAGGGTGGAGATGAACGGGCGCAGCGCCGATCCCTTGAACCATTCGACGACACCTTCCGGCCCCGGCATCACGTGGTTGTAGACCGTGTGCCATACGTCCACGTGGGAGCAAACCGGCTTGAGCAGATCGTAGTAGAACTCAGGGGGAGGCAAATCCTCACGCGCAGCCGATGCCATTTCCGGGTTGCTGGACCAGGGTCCCTTGCCTGCAACCTCCCGCATGAGCACTTGCGCGGGCTCGTTGGTGTTGTCCGGCATCTGCACCGCAAGCACGCTCCCTTGCGGCAGCGCATCCGCCAGTCGACGCAAGACTGCGGGGTGGTCCGCAACCCACTGGAACACTGCGTTGCCGAACAGCAGATCGGTAGGCTCCTCGGGGCGCCAAGTCGCGAGATCGGCTTGAGCAAATTTGCATTGCGGCAGCCGCTCGCGAGCCTGCCGCAGCATTTCCGGGGATGAGTCCAGTCCGACAATCTGGGCGTTGGGGTAACGCTCGAGCAGAAGCTCCGTCGAATTTCCGGGTCCGCAGCCGAGATCGATCACCAGGCGCGGGTGCGCGAGCGGCACCTGCGCGAGCAGGTCGCGCGAGGGGCGCGTGCGGTCATCTTCGAACCGCAGATATTGGCGGGCATCCCAGTCGGTCATGACTGCGCGACGACCAAGAACAGGTCCGTGTCGCCCGTCTCTTCCCCGCAGGCGGTGATCATGGCATGCACCTGCCCCCGATGATGCGTTTGATGATTGAAGAAATGCGTCACCAGCAGACTTCGAGGCTGTCGCAATTCCCTGTTCGCCGCCTGGCTGAACCAAACCTGGTCTTGGAGGAGCCAGTCCTCGCTCAAACCCTCCGCCCAGCTCGATATTCCCCGGTCGGCATCCGAGCGCGCACGCGAGAGCTCCGCGAAGTCGGCGACCAGCATCCGGCTTTCCTTGATGCCGACGTCCGGCTTGGGCCAGCCGTCGAAGCGCGACATCCAGATCTGGTCGCCCCAAAGCAAGTGGCAGAGTGTCCCGTGGATCGAGCCCCAGAAGGCGCCACGTTCCAGCCGGCGTGCGGTTTCAGGCAGGCGCTGTGCGGCACCATAGATCCGCCGGTTCATCTCAGCGTTGTAAGCCGCCATGGTCCGGACAAAGGATGGGGTGACGAGAACGTCCGATGAAGTCTGCGGCGCTGCCATGCAACTCCCCAACCCGCTTCCTCCTCGATCGCGGCCGTCAGTGCGTTTCGCCGGGGCCCGCAGCTTCCCCTAATATCATCCTTTCCGCGCCGACAAAGACCGGATGACCAAGCGAAGTCGGTAAATTTCCCGATCCGGGTGGAACCGACGATCGTGGTCCAGCGCTAAGAACCAAGATTAGCGGACGGCGCTCCAGCCTGGCCTCTGAGGTGCCCGCCGGTCCGGACGGACCGAAGGGAATAGCCGCCCCTACGAATTGCTAACGCGTTTCAATCGAACGCGAGGCCCCGACCCTAGGCCCCAGACCGACAATGGTGTAGTGTTCTTGCGAAGAACCAAAAACAAACACCAAAGAGAATGGATCGACAGGAGGATCTCATGCCACGTGCGAATATCTCTCGGCGAAGCCTGCTCAAGACCACAGGCCTGGCGACCGCCGGTGTGCTTTCCGCTCCATATGTTCGGCACTCCTATGCCGCGGGCAAACTCGCCCTCGGCGTGTGGGATCACTGGGTCCCCGGCGCGAACAATACGCTGACCAGGCTGTGCAACGAGTGGGGGGAAAAGAACAAAGTCGAGGTGACGATCGACTATATCACGTCCCAGGGCGACAAGGATCTGCTGACCGCGAGCGCGGAGGCCCAGGCGCGAGCTGGTCATGACATCATGTCGCATCGCGCGTGGCAGATCCAAGTCCACCGCGCCGTGCTCGAGCCGCTCGACGACGTGGTCAACGCGCTGATCGCCAAGGCGGGCCCGATCAGTCCTGTCTCTGAATATCTCGCCAGGGCGGATGGCAAATGGTTCGGCCTTCCGACAACGGTGGGCAGCCAGGTCAAGCCATGCTGCTCCCGCCTCGATCTCTACAAGCAGCACTGCGGCATCGATCTGACTGCGATCTTTCCGCCAAATCCCAACCGCGATCCCAAGCTGGTCGACAGCTGGAATTGGGATCTCTACCTCAAGAGCGCGGAACAGCTGTTCAAGGCGGGTGTTCCGGTGGGTCTGCCCATGGGGCAGACCAGCGACGCCATCGACTCGACCGGCGCCATGTTCCGGGCGTTCGGCTCGGTGATGGTGGACGAGAAGGACAACATCAAGGTCGACTCCAATGAGACCCGCGCGGCGCTGGAATATTTCAAGAAGCTGATGCCGTTCAATCCGCCGGAGGTCTATGCCTGGGACGATGCCGGCAACAATCGTTGGCTTATCTCCGGCAAGGGGGCCGGCATCATGAACCCGCCGAGCGCCTGGGCGGTTGCCAAGCGCGACAACCCAAAGGTGGCGGAGCAGTGCTGGACCCATGACATGCCGCGTGGCCCCGCCGGGCGTTTCGTCGGCCAGCTCCCCTTCTTCTATGGCCTGTGGTCTTTCTCCCAGAACAAGCCCGCGGGGAAGGCCCTGCTGCAATTCCTCTCGGAGAAGGATCAATCGCGCCAGCTGGTGGAGGCCTCGGTCGGGTACGATCTGCCGTCGTTCAAGAGTTATTACGATTTCGAGACCTGGAAGACTGTCGAGCCTCCGCCCGGCACCGTCTACAATTACCCCCCACGCGGCGATGAGCAGCCCAGCATCACCGGATATCCGGCGCGACCCGATGTAGCGGCGCAGATCTACAACCAGTCGATCCACACCATTATGGTCGCCAAGGTCTGCCAGGGCAGCGAGCCGATCGACAAGGTGATCGCCTGGGCGAAAGGCGAGCTGGAGGGATTGTTGCGAGCCTGAGGCACGGCGATGGTCGATCTCGCTCGGCACTATCCGATCGGCCGCGGCGAGGCGTCCGGGCAAGGCGCGCGTGCTGGCGCGACACTGCAGCTCTGGCTGCGGCGCCGGAGCACCATTGCAGTATTGATGTGCCTGCCCCTGATCGTGATCGTGGCCGGGCTGATCGTCTATCCGGCCTTGTACTCGATCTACCTCTCCATGCTGAACAAAGCCCAGACCAGGTTCGTAGGCCTCGACAATTTCAGCTATCTGCTCAGGCGGGACACATTCTGGATGGTCGTGGAGCAGTCCGCGATCTTTGCGCTCAGCGCCGTGTTCTTCAAGGCGTTGATCGGTCTCGTCACGGCGCACCTCGTCAACAATCTGCCCAGCAAGGGGCAGCGCAAGTGGCGCGGCATGCTGCTCGTTCCATGGGTCATTCCGCTCGCACTCTCCACTCTCGGATGGTGGTGGTTGTTCGACCCCACCCACAGCGCATTCAACTGGCTCATCCAGGGAGTCGGCGGCAATGACATTCCGTGGCTGAGCAACCCCTACTGGGCGCGTTTCTCGGTCATTCTGGTGAACGTATGGTACGGGGCGCCCTTCTTCCTGATCATGTATCTTGCCGCGCTGAAATCCGTTCCCGAGCAGCTCTACGAAGCGGCGCAGATAGATGGCGCCAACGCATGGCAGCGATTCCGGCACATTACGCTGCCGATGATGCGCAACATCATCGCGATTACGGTTCTGTTCTCGCTGATCGTGACCTTTGCCAATTTCGACATCGTGCAGATCATGACGGCAGGCGGACCGCGCAACATGACGCATGTGTTTGCAACATACGCGTTCCTCCTCGGCATCCGCAGCGGCGATCTTCCGCTGGGAGCTGCGGTATCGCTGTTCATGCTGCCCATTCTCGCCGTCTCCGCCATGTTCATCCTGCGCGGCGTGCGCAAGCGCGGCAGAGAGATCGGATGACGGCACAGGCCATCGTTGCGGGGCAACCGCGTGCAGCCGCCGGCGCCAGCCTGCGCCGCAGTCGGCGCTGGGCGCTGATTGCGTCCTATTTCTTCCTCATCCTGTTTGCGATCTTCTTTCTCACGCCGCCCTATTACATGATCATCACTTCGCTGAAGAGCGATGCCGAGGTCGCGCATCTCGCCACAAACCCATGGATCATCTCCAATGGCGTCACGCTGGAACAGTATCGTCTCTTGTTCCAGGGCACCGACTTCCTGATCTATTTCAAGAATACGGTGATCGTCACGCTCTGCGTGGTCGCAATCACGATGGTCGTTAGCGTGCTCGCTGCATTCTCGCTTTCGCGCATGCGGTTCTGGGGATCGGGAATCCTCGCCACCGGAATCTTTCTGACCTATCTCGTGCCGGACACGCTGCTCTTCATTCCGCTGTTCCAGATCGTGCGCTGGCTGGGGCTCCTCAACTCCTATTGGAGTATGGTGCTGGTCTATCCCACCCTCACGGTTCCGTTCTGCACCTGGATCATGATCGGCTATTTCCAGTCCATTCCGAAGGAGCTCGATGAGGCGGCCCTGATCGATGGCGCCGGGCATCTGCAGATGCTGCTCAAGATCTTCATTCCGGTGGCGCTGCCGGGGATCATTGCGGCAACCATCTTTGCTTTCACGGTATCCTGGGCGGCCTTCGTCTATCCTATCGCATTTCTCTTTAGTGCCGATCAGCAGGTGCTCACGGTGGGAACGGTGACCAGCCTGATCAAGGCCGACGTTTACAAATGGGGCATGCTGATGGCCGGGGCGCTGGTGGCAGCCGCACCCCCGCTGATCGTGTACGCCTTTCTCATGGACTACTACATTGCCGGGCTGACCGCGGGCGCGACCAAAGGGTGAGGCGATGGCCGAAGTGGCTTTGCACAACGTCAAGAAACGGTTCGACGAAGTCGATGCCGTACGCGGCGTGAGCCTGCAGATCCCGGACAAGGAGTTCGTGGTTCTGGTGGGGCCCTCCGGGTGCGGCAAGAGCACCACGTTGCGCATGATTGCCGGATTGGAGGAGGTCACGTCCGGCGACATCGTCATTGGCGGAGACGTCGTCAACGACGTGCCGCCCAAAGACCGCGATATTGCGATGGTGTTCCAGAACTATGCGCTCTATCCACACATGACCGTGTTCGAGAACATGTCATTCGGACTGAAGCTGCGGCGCATACCCAAGCCGGAGATCAAGGCACGGGTGGAAAAGGCAGCCAAGATCCTCGACATCACCGACCTTCTCGGGCGAAGGCCCAAGCAGCTCTCCGGAGGACAGCGGCAACGGGTAGCCATGGGACGCGCTATCGTACGCAACCCGAAGGTCTTCCTGTTCGACGAGCCGCTGAGCAATCTCGACGCCAAGCTGCGCGTGCAGATGCGCACCGAGATCAAGCGCGTGCACCAGCAGGTGAAGACCACAACTGTCTACGTCACTCACGACCAGGTCGAGGCCATGACGCTCGCCGATCGGGTGGTAGTGATGAATGACGGGCGTATCGATCAGGTGGGCACGCCGCATGAGCTCTATCACCGGCCCAAGACTCGATTCGTTGCGGGGTTCATCGGGTCGCCGGCGATGAACTTTCTGCCAACCCGGATTGAGCAGAATGGGGAGGGGCTCATCGTTCGGCTGTCGGAAGCGCTGGCATTTCCCATCCCGGCCACGCATACCCAACGTTACCGCGCGAGCGTGGGCAAGGACTTGGTCTTCGGGCTGCGTCCCGAGCACATCACCGAACCGCGCGGGGAAGCCCGCGATCCTCGCTGCGAATTCACCGTAACGCTTGATGTGGTAGAGCCCATGGGCATGGAGACGATGGTGTTCTACACCGTTAATGCGACCGAGATCTGCGCGCGGGTTGAGCCTTCTGCGGCTAGCGGCCCCGGACAGCCCATGCGGCTTTATGCCAACCTCAATCACATGCACCTGATTGATCCTGCGACAGACCTGGTGCTGTGACGCCGCTCTGCAACACGGGCAAACCGGCATGGGGGTGAGATCAGGCGAGTCCTTCGACTACATCGTAGTGGGCGCGGGCTCAGCCGGCTGCGTGCTTGCCGACCGCCTGACCGCTTGCGGTCGCTATCGCGTTCTCCTGTTGGAAGCCGGCGGGAAGGACCGCAATGTGTGGATTCACATCCCGCTCGGCTACGGGAAGCTTTTCTCCAACCCCAAGGTCAACTGGCTCTATACGACAGAGCCCGAGCCGGAGCTCAACAATCGCCGCATCATCCAGCCGCGCGGGAAAGTGCTGGGGGGATCGAGCTCGATCAACGGCCTGTTGTACATCCGCGGCCAACATGAAGACTTTGATCACTGGCGTCAGCTCGGCAATCCCGGCTGGAGCTTCGAGGACGTGCTGCCGTATTTCCGCCGCGCCGAGGACCAGGAGCGCGGCTCGGACCCGCTGCATGGCACAGGCGGGCCGCTCGCGGTCTCTGACGTGTGCGAACCGCATCCACTCTGTGAGGCCTTCATCGAGGCTGCCCAACAGGCGGGCTTCCCGCGCAATGATGATTTCAATGGACAGGCGCAGGAAGGCGCGGGGTATTTCCAGCTCACCGCCCGCAGGGGTCGCCGCTGCTCGACGGCCGTCGGTTACCTGCGCCGAGCACGCCGGCGGGCGAATCTCGCTGTCGTGCCCCATGCGCTGGCGCGGCGCCTCCTGTTCGATGGCCGTAGAGCCATCGGAATCGAGTATTCCCAAGGCGGGGCCACGCGTATCGCTCACGCCCGCAGCGAGATCGTACTCGCCGGCGGCGCATTCAATTCGCCGCAGCTGCTACAGCTCTCAGGCCTCGGGCCGGCGGACCTGCTCAAATCGCACGGGATCGAGGTCATCGCCGACATACCCGGGGTTGGGTCAGATCTGCAGGACCACCTGCAGGTCCGGATGCAGTATCGATGCACCGAGCCGATCACCATGAACGACGTGATCAACAGCTGGCGCCATCGCCTTGGAGCGGGGGTGCGGTATTGTCTCTTCAGAAAGGGACTGCTTGCAGTCGGCGCCGGTTACGCCGGCGGCTTCTTTCGCGCAAGCCCGCTCGCAGCAACGCCCGATGTGCAGGTGCATTTCATCATCTTCAGCGGCGATACTTCGGGCGCGCCGCTTCACCCCTTTCCCGGCTTTATTGCGTCGGTCTGTCAGTTGCGGCCGGAGAGTCGCGGTTCCGTTCGGATCAAGTCGGCAGATCCGCGCGTCGCTCCTGCCATCCAGCCGCGCTACCTTTCCGCGCAAAAGGACCGCGAGACCGTGGTGGCCGGAATGAAGCTGCTGCGCCGCATCATGAGTGAGCCGGCGATGCGCCGTTATATCGCCGAGGAGCGCCGCCCCGATCCGAGCTGCACCAGTGACGATGATCTCCTTGCCTTTGCCCGCGAGACCGGCACGACCGTCTTCCATCCGACCAGCACATGCCGGATGGGTTCGGATGGGACGGCAGTCGTAGACGAGCGCCTGCGGGTGCGCGGCATTGAGCGACTGCGGGTGGTCGATGGTTCCATCATGCCCAGTCTGGTTTCCGGCAACACCAATGCCGCCGTAGTGATGATCGGCGAAAAGGGAGCGGACATGATCCTGGAGGACGCGCGGGTGGGCGCGGCGCAATGCAGTCAAGCTTGCGGAAACTTGTCTACATCGGCCGCCGCGCGTCCGAAGGCCACGTCTGAGCGCGTAGGATTACAGATTGGGACGTAACTCAGATGCCGAATTTGCATTTCGGCCAGCCGCATGCTTCGGTTCTCTCTACCAGGCCGGTGCCTGTGCGAACTTTCATGCCGTAAATTCTAACAGGAGGCGCCAATGAACCTTGGCGAAACTGAGCCGAGCGATTCCCATGGCGGCGAGGCAGCAACTGCTTCGCCTCCCGCCGCCGCCCCCCGGGTGACCTTCGATCGCCGCGAGCTCAATCGCATATTGGGTCTTTACGGACGTAAAGTCGCTGCGGGGGAATGGCGTGATTACGCTATCGATTTTTTGCGCGATCGAGCGGTTTTCTCCGTCTTCCGCCGCGCTTCGGAGGTGCCGATCTACCGTATAGAAAAAAATCCCAAGCTGGCCCGGCGGCAAGGCGCCTACACGATCGTGTCGGCGACCGGTCTGATCGTCCGCCGCGGACATGAGCTCGACCGCGTCCTGCGCGTCCTCGACAAGTCACTCAGCGTGGTGGCGGGTTAGCGCTGCCGGGCGGCGTGCAGGCACCGGTCCCGAGCGGCCGCTGCATCAATACGCTGTCGAGCCAGCGCCCGAATTTGTACCCCACATCATCGAACGTGCCGATCATCCGGAAACCCGCCGCGCGGTGCAGCTCGATCGAGGCAGCATTGGCGGAATCGCCGATAATGGCAATCATCTGGCGGTAGCCCCTGGCCTCCGACTGGTGGATGAGACTCGCAAGCAGGGCGCGACCGATTCCCTGCCGATGCGATCGTGGAGCAACATAGACCGAGTCTTCGACCGTCCAATTGTAGGCCGGTCGGGAACGGTACGGGCCGACATAGGCATACCCGGCAATTGTGCTGCCCAGTTCGGCAACCAGAAATGGATACCCACCGGAGTGCAATGCCCGGTAGCGCCGGGTCATTTCGTTTTCGTCAGGAGGATCGAGCTCGAACGATGCCGTCCCGTGGCGCACGGCTGCGCTGTAGATCTCCGTGATCGCAGGCACGTGCCGCAAGTCGGCCGGACGAATAGAAGGCGTGGTGCTCATGATCGTATGACCCGCCCCTGTTGCCCATACGCGAACGCCCCGGCACAACGGCCGGGGCGTTCGGAAGAAAGTCGCCCTGAAGCGTCAGCGACGATCGCCGAGGAAGCGTAGCATGAACAGGAAGAGGTTGATGAAGTCGAGGTAGAGCGACAGCGCTCCCATCACCGCCTTGCGACCGACGATCGTCCCATCCTCCATCGGGTCATACATTTCCTTGATGCGTTGCGTATCCCAGGCGGTAAGCCCCGCAAAGATCAGCACACCGGCGGCTGAGATCACGAAGTCAAGGCCGGTGCTCTTGAGGAACATGTTGACCAGCATGGCGATGATCAGGCCAATCAGCCCCATCATCATGAACGAGCCGATGGGCGAGAGATCACGCTGGGTGGTGTAACCATAGACGCTCAGCGCGCCGAACGACGCCGCTGAGATAAAGAATACTCTCGTCACCGACGCGCCCGTATAGGCGAGAAACACGGACGAGAGCATGAGCCCGAGCAAGCCCGCGTAGACCATGAACAGCGTGAACGCTGTCGACGGCTGAAGGGTGTTGATGCGCCAGCTGATGAGAAACACCATCCCGAGCGTGCCGAGGAACAGCACGAGGACAGCAGGTCCGCTGAAGATCATCTGGCCGAAGGGAGTAAGCACCAGCCGTCCCGCCGTTTCCGTCACGGCCGCGTTGAAGGTGAGCCAGGAAACGATGCCCGTGAGCGCCACGCCCATGGCCATGTAGTTGTAGACGCGGATCATGTAGGCGCGCAGGCCCTCATCGATCGCGATTGCCCGGTCCGCACCGACGCCGCGCCTGGCAGCGGCATAGTTCGGGTCGAAATTCGACATGGGAATTCCCTCTCTCTCATTCCGGCCGTGCAGGCCGGCCAATGGCGCCGAGCGGCGAGCCGCCCGGCGGCCGACGCGCGGAATCTAATGCCAGATTTGTTCCAGCGCCAGATGCCCTAAGCGGGATTTGTTAATACCCGGTGTCGCAGTGCTGCCAAGGTTCCGCCATGACTTTTTGTCCATGTAAACAGCGGAGTATGGCGGTTCGGTGTCCCGAGCTTTGACCTGTAGCCGGGCCACCGGATTCAGAGATCGCGCAGCAGGGGTGCAGGTTTTTGTCCCAGCGCTCTCGCGGTGCCTAGAAGCCCAAGCACAATGACAAAGAGAACGGTCAATACACAAGACACCAAGGGCGGTCCCGGAAGCCACAGGAAGGGCAGGTGCATGAAGTGGCCAAGGATAAACGCAGCCGCGCCTGTGCCAGCCGCGAGCGCAAGCACCGCCGTGGCCGAGCCCAGGACTAGATATTCGACGGCATAAACCCAAACGAGGCGCATGCGCGTGGCGCCCAGGGTCTTGAGAATCACCGCCTCGTAGACGCGCCGCCGGTGCCCAGCGGCAAGCGCTCCGGCGAGAACGAGGATGGCGACAATTAACGTGAGGGCACTCGCTGCACGAATTCCCAGCACGAGATTGGTGACGGTAGCTCCGACCGCATCAAGCACGTCCCGCACCCGCATCGCGGCGATAGCTGGGAATGCGTTCCCGACGGCTTTGAGTAGCGTGAATTCCTCGTCGGTCGAATGACCGGGCGGATAGGTGAGCGTTGCGATCCGGGTGTGAGGAGCGCCGCGGAACGTCGATGGGGGAAACACCATGACAAAATTGATGCCGAGCGTTTCCCAATCGACCGTGCGCAGATTGGCAAGGGTGGCGACAACATTGCGGCCGAGCACGTTGACGGTGACCGTATCGCCGATCTTCAGACCAAGACCGTTGGCAATGCGTTGCTCGAACGAGACGAGCGGTGGGCCTTGATAGTCCGGGCCCCACCATTCTCCGGATACCAGGCGCGACCCCGCCGGCAGATTCTGCGCATAAGTGATGCCGCGGTCGCTCTGTAGCGCCCAAGCCGCCTCGGCAGTGGGCTTGAGCTGCTCAGCTGGCACGCCGTTGGTGGCCACGATCCGACCACGCAACATCGGAACCTCGTTGAGCGTCCCTCCGGGAGCATTCGCCCGCACGAACGCGTTGAATTCATCCGCATCCGCGGCAGGGATGTCGATGAAGTAGAAGCTTGGCGCCTTCTCCGGGAGCGCGGCAAGGAATTGGCGGCGCAGATTGGCATCAATCGACATGACCGTAACCAGCAGCGTGAGCCCCAATCCGAGCGAAAGCACCACGCTCGGCGTGAGCGCACCCGGCCGATGGATATTCGCGATGGCGAGACGAAGGACGGCCGAGCGCAGGCCCAGGATGCGCTGTGCAGTCAGCATGAGCAGTCTCGCGAGCGCATAGAGCAGCACGAACACTGCTGCTGCGGCGATGATGAAAATAGCGGCAACGCGACGGTCGTAGGCGAGCGCCAACGCAAGGGCCGCAAGGCTGGCGACGGAGAGCCCGGTTGCCAGAACGTAGGCGGTGCGAGGCCGTTGCCAATCGCTGCTGATCTCGCTGCGAAAAAGCGCCGATACCGGGACGTCATGCGCGCGTCCAAGCGGCCACAGGGCAAAAGTGATCGCGGTCAGAAGGCCGTAAAGAAACGCGAGCGCAAGATCACCCGCATGCAGCACCGGTTCAATCGGTAAAGGCAGGAGCGATGCGAAGCTCCACCCCACGATAAAAGGCAGTGCGGCCCCGATTCCCAGGCCTGGAATCGCTCCCAGCGCGGCGAACGCCAGGATTTGGATCAGATAGATCGCAAACACCCGCACGCCGCTAGCACCCAGGGATTTCAGTGTTGCAATGACCTCGCGCCGGCGGTCGAGATGCGCCTTGGTCGCGTTGGCGACCCCAACGCCGCCGATGAGGAGTGCCGAAAGTCCCACCAGGGTCAGATATTGCGTGAACCTCTCCAGGTTCTGCGCAAGGGCGGGGGAGGCATTGGCGCGTGATCGGATCTCCCAGCCGGCTTGCGGGAATTGCGCCTGGACTGCCGCCGTCACTGCCCGCAGGGGAGTCTCCGACTCCGTGACTCCTGGGAGCCGGAGATGATAATGCCAGCGCACCACGCTGCCGGGTCGCAGCAGTCCGGTTGCGCGCAACGCTATCTCGCTGATGAGAAGGCGCGGCCCGAACCCGATACCGCCCGCGAGCTTGTCGGGCTCGGACCTTAGCACTGCGCGTATGTCGATATTTATTGCTCCGACGCTGATGCGCCCACCGGGCGCGAGACCGAACCGGGCTAACAGGGCGGGATCGGCAGCCGCCCCGAATACCCCATCCTCGGGAGCAAGTACGTTGCGGAGCGGCTGATCCGGGTCGAGCAAAACGGTACCGTAGAGAGGATAAGAGGCATCTACGGCTTTGACCTCCACCAGCGCGGCGTCTCCATCCTGCGCGCGCGCCATGGCGCGCATCGTGGCCGCCCGAGAGACCTGCCCCTGCGTTGCCAAAAAATCCTGCTCGGCGGTGCTTGCCTCTCGCAAGCTCAGCAAAAATGCGAGATCGCCGCCCAAGATGCTTCTTCCCTCACGGGCGAACCCGTTGGCGAGCCCGGAAGCCACGGAATTCACGCCGGCGACCGCCATGACGCCGAGGGCGATGCAAGCGGTCAGCACATAAAATCCACGCAGGCCCCCGCGCATTTCGCGCAACGCGATCCGCAGCGCGAGCATGATGCCGCGAGTTGCAGGGGTTAACATACCGGAGTGAGCGATTGTGATGTCATGGTAAGCTCGAAATCTTGGAGCCCGGCTCGCGCTCGATGCGCCCTGAACGGAGCATGACGACACGGTCGCAGCGCACCGCGAGCGCCGCATCGTGGGTCACGAGCACAAGCGTCGTGCCGCGTCGCTGCTGGGTTGAGAAGAGAAGCCGAATGATTTCAGCCCCCGTGCTTTCGTCGAGATTGCCGGTCGGCTCGTCCGCAAGCAGGATGGCGGGATTTGGTGCGAGCGAGCGCGCTAGCGCGACCCGCTGCTGCTCGCCCCCGGAAAGCTGTGCGGGATAGTGCCGCAGCCGTTCGCCCAGGCCGACGGCGTCAAGCTCGCGCGCGGCACGCTCGTGCGCGTCGGCAACGCCGGCAAGCTCCAGCGGGATCGCGACGTTCTCCAGGGCCGTCATTGTTGGGATAAGATGAAAGGACTGAAACACAATTCCGATATGGCGCCCACGAAAGACGGCCAGCGCGTCCTCATCCAGCGGGCCCAAGTCCTGTCCCGCAACGATCACCTTTCCGCTGTCCGCCCGCTCCAAACCCGCAATCACCATGAGCAACGTCGATTTGCCCGACCCGGAGGGGCCGACCAAGCCGATCGCCTCGCCACGACCTATATGAAGATCCACGGCCTTGAGGATGTGAACGCGGCCCGCGCCTCGTCCGAGCGACAGGTCGACGCCGGTAAGCGCAATGGCAGGGTCTGACTGCTTCAACCCAGAGGAATCGTGCATGTCGGATGGCTGTGTGTCGCGTTGGCGTGAGGCGAAGTCCGCCCGCGCCTCATATTGGAATTGCGGTGTTGCAGTCCACCTTCCGGCACTGCTCGTTCTGCTCATCGGCTGCGCCGCGGCCAAAGCCCAATCCCCCGCGATAGCCGATCCTCCGGTGCGCATCGTCGCTCTCGGCGATTCCCTGACGGCTGGCCTGGGGCTGCCGGTGAACGCATCCTTCCCGGCAAAACTCGAAACGGCTCTCAGGCAGAAGGGGGTAGCAGTGGAGATCACGAACGCCGGTGTTTCCGGCGACACCGCCTCTGGAGGCCTTGCGCGTCTCGCCTGGTCGGTGCCGCAAGGGACCGACGCGGTCATCGTGGAGCTCGGTGCCAATGATATGCTGCGCGGCATGGACCCGAAGATCACGCGCACTGCGTTGGCAGAAATCGTGCGACGACTGAGCGAGCGACATATTGCGGTCCTCCTTGCCGGCATGCGGGTGGCGCCGAATCTCGGTACGGAATATGCCCGCCAATTCGAGAGCATATATTCCGACCTTGCAGCCAAGGACGGTGTCCTGGTTTATCCCTTTTTTCTCGACGGCGTTGCCGGCGACCCGAAGCTCAACCAGCCCGACGGGATCCATCCCACTGCGGCGGGCGTCGAAGAAATTGTCACGCGCATGTTGCCGCAGGTCGAAGAGCTCGTATCCCGTGTGCGGATGAAGCGGCCGATATGATGGCCTATATAAGGATCCGACGGCCTATATAATAACAGCCTATAATTAAGGTGAGCGCCGGCAGCGGAGCACAGAAATGCGGGCGCTCCCTGCAATTCATATGTCCCCTCCTGTCATGCCCCGACTCTTTACTGGTCTGGAAATTCCCTCGGATATCGCTCAGCACCTCGCTGCGCTTAGAGGTGGGCTGCCCGGCGCACGCTGGATCGATCCCGAAAACTACCATACGACATTGCGCTTCATCGGCGATGTCGACGACGTCATTGCCCATGAGGTTGCATCGCTACTCGGGCGGGTGCGTCGCCAGCCATTTGAATTGCGCGTCGAGGACCTCACGTCATTCGGTGGACGCAAACCGCGCGCGGTTGTGGCAACGCTCGGACCCGCACAGGGGCTCATGGAGCTGCAGGCCGAGCACGAACGCTTGATGCAACGGGTTGGCCTGGAGCCGGAAGGACGCAAATATATGCCGCATGTGACCCTGGCGCGACTGCGCGAAACATCGAGCCGGCAAGTGGCCGATTATCTCGCACTGCGCGCTCCGATTCGCTCGGCCCCCTTCATGGTGTCGCGGTTCGTGCTGTTCTCCTCGCGCAGCTCAAGCGGCGGCGGACCGTATGTGGTGGAAGCCGCCTATCCGCTCGCAGCTTAGTGTTCTCCAATCAGCAGCCGCGACTGCACGTCGAATATGGCAGTAGCGAATCCGTATCCGTCGGCAATCATCTCGCGCAGGAGCGAAAGCGGGGTGAGCCTTGGGGCAGTCACCTCTCCGACCACGCTGCCGAAATCGAAGCTCAGCTCCGCGTCGTACTTGCGCGCGAGCTGTTGCATGCGCTTGTTGTCCGCGAGACATGCCATGTGCAGAAATTTCAGTCCGCGGTTCCTGGCGGCAAGCAACGTGTACCCGAGCAGCGCGGAGCCCACTCCGTGACTTTGCCAGGACTTCTCAATCGAGAATGCGGCTTCGCCCTCGCGCCGGGCCGCCGGTCCTACGGGGCGCAGCTCGGCCACACCACGCAACGTTCCATCGACAATAAAGCCATGCATGATCGAATCAATGCTGAAGGCGAGGTCGGCGTAGTTTTTGAGGAACTGCTCGGAAACAGCTCCGCCGAATCGATTGCGCCTGCTGTCGAGATCGAGCCGCAGCAGATGATCGCGATAAAGCTCGGCTTCGGCGATCCACAGCTTTCGGATCAAGCCGCCACGAGGAAGCGGGTCTCGCATCAAAGTCCTCCTGGTCGCAGTTGCGAATCAACCCATTATATATTGCGCCGCAATATAAGCGCCGCAACAAAACATCGTGACCGCGACTAACTTGCTGACGGAGGCTCAGAAATGAATGACTGCCATGCGCTGCACGTGCCCATCTTTTGTGCATTGCACATCTGAAGCCCATGTCTGCGCGCAGCTTCTCTCCCGATGTGATGTCGTCCTCAATGTTCGCGCGTTACGCCCGCGATGTGCGCGCTCACAAGATTGCCAGCGACGCTGCTCAGGAGGCGGTCGTCGCGCAACTGGGCACACTTGAGAGCAAGCTTGCGCGGTCCCAGGCATCTCGGCGCTTTTCGCTGACCTCGCTGCTTGGAGGCCGGGCGGCACCAGCCCAGCCTATCAAGGGACTTTATCTGTTCGGCGACGTCGGGCGCGGCAAGACAATGCTGATGGACATGTTCTTTGCGGGTGTCCCTGTCGACCGCAAGCGACGCGTTCACTTTCATGAATTCATGGCAGAAATGCACGAGCGTATCCATGCGTTGCGCCTGAGGATGAAGGCAGGCGAAACCAGGCAGGGCGACCCCGTCCCGCGCGCCGCAGCGGGCATCGCCCGAGATGTTTCCCTTCTGTGTTTCGACGAATTCCACGTCACCGACATAGCCGATGCCATGATTCTAGGCCGCCTCTTCAAGAGCCTGTTCGAGCTCGGTGTCGTCGTGGTAGCGACTTCGAATGTGCCGCCTCGCGAGCTTTACAAGGACGGGCTCAACCGCGCGCTGTTCGTGCCCTTCATCGACTTGATCGAAGAGCACATGACCTGCGTTAGACTGGCTGCCCGCGCCGACTTCCGGTTGGAGAAGCTGGCAGGCAGAGCGACCTGGCATGTACCCGCGGATGCCGCGGCGGCCGCCGCACTGGATCAGGCCTGGCGAGATCTGACGACCGGACATGCCGGCGAACGGCGACAGCTGCACTTCATGGGACGCAAGCTTGTGGTACCTGTTGCGGCGATGGGCGTCGCGCGCTTTTCGTTCCGTGAGCTCTGCCAGCAGCCGCTGGCCGGCACGGACTATCTCAAGATTGCGCGGGAGTTTCATACGGTCCTCATCGACGGGATTCCAATCATGGACTATGCCCTTCGTAATGAGGCGAAGCGCTTCATCATTCTTGTCGATACGTTCTATGATAACGCGGTGAAGCTCGTGGCGTCCGCCGATGCGCAGCCCGCTGCGCTCTATCGAGCAACCGAAGGATTCGAGGCGCATGAGTTCAGACGCACCGCGTCGCGCCTGATCGAAATGCGCTCGCAGAGTTATCTGGCATTACCGCACGGCCGTGGCCATGCAGTCGCCGCCGATTCTACAGCGGGTCTTGTGGAAACGTGATTCTGAGCGAATACACCGAGTGCCGACGGAGCGGTCAGGGCCGAGATTACGGCTTGAACGAGAACCCCCAAAAAGGTTATGACGCCCTGCGCTCCTCCACGTTCTGACCCGAGGTTTTTTCGCACATGGCGCGCCCCAAGATTGCGTTGATCGGTGCCGGCCAGATTGGCGGCACGCTTGCTCATCTCATCGGCTTGAAGGAACTGGGCGACGTTGTCCTGTTCGACATTGCCGAAGGTATTCCCCAGGGAAAGGCGCTTGACCTCATCGAGTCTTCGCCTGTCGACGGCTTCGACGCGAACTTCCTCGGCACGAATTCCTACGATGCCATTGACGGCGCGACCGTCTGCATCGTTACCGCTGGAGTCCCGCGCAAGCCGGGTATGAGCCGCGACGATCTTCTGGGCATCAACCTCAAGGTGATGGAGCAGGTCGGCGCTGGAATCAAGAAATACGCGCCCAATGCGTTCGTGATCTGCATCACCAATCCGCTCGACGCCATGGTTTGGGCCCTGCAGAAGGCATGCGGTCTCCCGAAACCGATGGTCATCGGGATGGCAGGCGTGCTCGACGGCTCGCGCTTTCGCTACTTTCTTGCCGACGAATTCAACGTTTCCGTGGAGGATGTCACCGCCTTTGTGCTCGGCGGCCACGGCGACAGCATGGTGCCCTTGATCCGGTATTCAACCGTCGCCGGCATTCCCCTTCCCGACCTGGTGAAGATGAAGTGGACTTCGCAGGCGCGGCTTGATCAGATAGTTCAACGCACACGCGACGGCGGGGCCGAGATCGTCAATCTGCTCAAGAGCGGCTCGGCTTACTATGCGCCGGCAGCTTCCGCCATCAGCATGGTGGAGAGCTATCTCAAGGACAAGAAGCGGGTGCTTCCGTGCGCGGCCTACCTCAACGGCGAGTACGGCATCAAGGATCTTTATGTCGGCGTACCGGCAATAATCGGGTGCAAGGGCGTCGAGCGCATCGTCGAAATCCAGTTGAACGGTAGTGAACGCGCCATGTTCGACAAGTCAGCGGAGGCGGTGCAGACACTGGTGGACGCCTGCAAGAGGATCGCGCCGCATCTCGGCAAATGATGTACGGCCCGCGCCTGCGCTACGGGGGACAGGTCCCGCATGAACGTTCACGAATACCAGGCCAAAGCGGTGCTGCGCAGTTTTGCTGTACCGGTGCCGCAGGGTGATGCAGCTTTTTCTGTCGAGGACGCGCTGAAAGTTGCCGCTGAGCTCGGCGCGCAAACCTTGGTGGTCAAGGCGCAAATTCACGCCGGCGGACGCGGCAAGGCGGGCGGCGTCAAGTTGGTACATTCGCTCGGCGAGGTGGGCAAGGAGGCAGCGCGCCTGCTCGGCTCCATTCTCGTGACGCATCAGACCGGGCCTCAGGGAAAGCAAGTCAATCGGCTCTATATCGAGGAAGGCTCGACGATCCAGCGGGAGCTGTACCTCTCGCTCCTCGTCGATCGCGAAAGCTCACGTGTTGCCCTGGTGGGATCGGTGGCCGGCGGGATGGATATCGAGGAAGTCGCCCGCACCCAGCCAGCGAAAATCGTGACGTTCTCCATCGATCCCGCAACCGGGATCATGCCGCATCACGGCCGGCGCCTCGCTCAGTCATTGGGGCTGCGCGGCGATCTTGCCAAACAGACGGAAACGCTCGTTTCCAGGTTGTATGATGCTTTCACCGCCAAGGACATGAGCCTCCTGGAGATCAATCCTCTGGTCGTGACCGGTACCGATCAACTTATTTGCCTCGACGCCAAGATGGCGTTCGATGACAATGCGCTTTACCGCCATCCTGAGATTGCGGCGCTGCGCGACTTGTCCGAGGAGGATGCGAAGGAAGTCGAGGCGTCGAAATACGACCTCAACTATGTAGCACTGGACGGCACCATCGGCTGCATGGTCAACGGTGCCGGTCTTGCCATGGCGACCATGGACATCATCAAGCTCTACGGCGAGGCGCCAGCCAACTTTCTCGATGTGGGCGGCGGCGCCACCCAGGAGAAGGTCGCGGCAGCGTTCAAAATCATCACTGCGGATCCCAAGGTAAAAGGGATTCTGGTCAACATCTTCGGCGGCATCATGCGGTGCGATGTCATCGCGGAAGGAGTGGTAGCGGCGGTAAGCGACGTCGGCTTGCGCGTGCCTCTGGTGGTGCGGCTCGAGGGCACGAACGTGGAGCGCGGCAAGGAGATTATCGCGACGTCCAATCTCAACGTCACCGCCGCGGACGATCTCGATGATGCCGCGCAAAAGATCGTCAATGCGGTCAGGGCGGCTGCTCAGAGCGGGGTTCGATGAAATCGAATCGCGTTCGCCCTGCAGGGCGGGCAAAAGCACGCCCCTCCTCGTCTCTTATCCATGTACGATCTCGCGCGCCGTGCCCGCGCGGCTCACATGCGGCCTGGTTGACGCGTGGGCAAAATCGCTTGGACACCGAGTGCTATCGCAGGCCTCGGAGCACGCGATTTTGCCCACCCTACGAACCTACGCAGCCATGCAGGCGGTGAGAGCGGATGTCCATCCTCATCAACAAGAACACCAGAGTGATTTGTCAGGGCTTCACCGGCAAGAACGGCACGTTCCATTCCGATCAGGCCATCGCTTACGGCACGCAAATGGTTGGCGGGACCTCGCCGGGAAAGGGCGGCAGCACGCATCTCGGGCTGCCGGTCTTCGATACGGTTGCCGAGGCAAAGGCGAAGACGGATTGCGATGCCAGCGTGATCTATGTGCCGCCGGCTGGGGCTGCAGACGCCATTTGCGAAGCGATTGAGGCGCAGATTGCGCTCATTATCTGCATCACCGAGGGGATCCCGGTGCTGGACATGGTAAGGGTCAAGCGCGCCCTGTCCGGATCGCCTTCGCGTCTCATCGGCCCGAACTGCCCAGGCGTGATGACGGCGGGGGAATGCAAGATCGGCATTATGCCGGGAAATATTTTCGCGCCGGGCAAGGTCGGGATCGTGTCGCGCTCCGGCACGCTCACCTATGAGGCAGTCTATCAAACCACACGCGCCGGTCTCGGCCAGACCACTGCCGTGGGTATCGGCGGCGATCCGGTGAAGGGCACCGAATTCATTGAGATTCTGCAAATGTTCCTGGCCGACAAGACGACCGAGGCGATCATCATGATCGGCGAGATCGGCGGATCGGCGGAAGAGAATGCCGCGCAGTTTCTCGCCGACGAAGCGAGGCGCGGCCGCAAGAAACCGGTGGTGGGTTTCATTGCCGGCCGCACGGCGCCGCCAGGGCGACGCATGGGCCACGCCGGCGCAATCATCGCCGGCGGCAAGGGCGATGCCGAATCGAAAATCGCTGCAATGGAAGCTGCCGGAATCACGGTATCGCCGTCGCCCGCCCGACTCGGCAGCACACTGGCCGAGCGTCTGCGCGCCGGGGCGTAGCGGGCAAGAACCGCGCGAGATGCAAGGGCCTGCAGAAGGCAAATTCGAATTTGTGAGAACGCAATTGTCGCATACATAATATACGCTGCGATGCGAAATTCGTGACCCGCCTTCTTCCGGGCACGGCAAATTTAAGGACGCTTTCATGTCGCGTCACGACGCCAACGCTGCCTTGGCCCGCACTTCGTTCCTTTATGGCGGCAATGCGGGATATGTCGAGGACCTCTATGCCCGGTTCGAGCAGAACCCTGACGAGGTCGATGTCCAATGGAGGGACTTCTTTCAGAGCCTCAAGGACGAGAAAGCAAGCGTGCTGCGCATCGCGCACGGCCCATCGTGGCAGC
>Ga0209526_10000221_pt1 | contig 35662 bp, 24 predicted proteins | sample JacPinW_OM2H0_M1_FD_188566 | JGI IMG/M metagenome (GOLD analysis project Ga0209526, IMG submission 188566) | Forest soil microbial communities from Algoma, Ontario, Canada - Jack Pine, Ontario site 1_JW_OM2H0_M1 (SPAdes) (version 2) | ecosystem: Environmental > Terrestrial > Soil > Boreal... | reverse complement strand
CGGCGTGTCCGGGCCGGCTCCCCCCTCCTTGCGAGCCCGGCCGAGGAGCAGAAATAACCAACCGAATAGGCCCACCAGGCTGAGAATGCCGCCGAGCGTTCTGTCCGGGGTGCGCGTGAAGCGCACGGTCACACGCGACGCTCCGGCCGGGATATCGAGAATCATCTCCCCGGAATCTCCAGGGGGCTCCGGCAGCACCGCCCTGCCGTTTACCTCCGCGCGCCACGCCGGATAGTCCACCAGCCGCACCGCCAATCGCAGCGCCTCGGACGAAGATACCCTCAGGTCCTGGTCCTCCGCCGTCCACCGGTCGAAATGGATCGTCGGCAGGGCCACATCGCCAGGCCGGTCCCGGGATGGCAGAACGCGCACCCGCGGCGCCTTCGGTGGAAGATTGTAGTGATCGTCGCCGAGGGGGTCGTACTCATCGGTGCCCTCGAATCCTTCGCCTCGCGCGATGGCCGCTTCGAGAGCGGGAATGTCATCGGCATCCCACCAGGTCTGCCGGACCAGAAACACGGCCGTTCCCACCAGCACGGCCGTGATCGCCAGAATCCACACCCAGAGAAAGCGTCGCCGCGCCACCGCGGCCGCCGCAAAATACGCAAACGGCACGGCGAGGATCGACATCCAGCGCCACGGAAACTGGACGAAGCGCAGTTTCGGCAAGACCTGCCACAAGAACAAGGTGGGCCGCAGCATCAGCGCCGTCGCAACACCCGCCAGAAGCAGCAAGCGTCCCGACCAGCGCCGTGCTCCCCCTTCCCGACCGTCCTCGGCGTTTTCGCGACGAGCGGCGACCGCCGCGATTCCCGTTAGGATGAGGATGGCCATCGCCAGGGTCGACGCGATCCAGTTGAAAAGCGTGTGCTCGGGATCGTCGATCTCCGTGTACAGAAAATTTTGCGCCGGCAGCAAGCCCGAGGAAAGCGCTTGCCCGATATTCACCCAGCGCTGTTCGTAGGCCGCCGGTAGCAGATAAAACGCGGCAAGCGCAAAGCCCAGGACCAGGCCGGCCGCTCCCCGTGCCAAGGGCCTCCACGATCTTTCCGCAACCGCGGCACTCAGCAACAGCAACACCACGCTGTACGTGGCCATCCCCCCGGCCGGAGCATTCGATAGCCACACCGCGGCGAGCATGGCGGAAAATAGCAGCAAGGCGGGCGACCTCGGGCGCGCGGGATACCCCTGCCCGTCTGCGAGTTGCAACGCCGCCAGAAAAAGCAACGGAAAGAAGGCCGAGGCCAGAAGTTCGGCATAGTCACTGCGCATGTAAATGATCAGCAAAGCATTCGGATTCGCCGCATAGCAAACGGCGCCGAACAGCGCGGCGCGTTCCGGCAGCGTGCGGCGGAAGAACAGGAACGCAGAACATCCCGCGAAGGTCTCTACCAGCACGAGGAAGGCAACCGGCACGTAGTTCCAGCGCACGGCGAAACTCAACAAGGGAGCCAGCAGCCACGACAGCGGCGGATAAAAGATGAACCGGGGTTCGCCAAATCCGTGATTGGCCCATTCCGCCCAGCGTGGAAACAGGATTCCTTCCTTCCACTGACCGGCTACGTCGAGCCAGGAAGCCGCGTGGAACTCGAAATCGTGCCCCGATGCGTTTCCCAGCCAAAAAAACGGCGCGACAATAAGAAGGGACGCCGTCAAGCAGAGGGCCAAAGCAAGCAGCCAGCCCGGGAAACCAGCCTCGGGGGACGGGTGGTGTGGAAGCTCGGCGGCCGGAGTCATGCAGCGTTCACAGGATTGTAACCGCGAAGGAATAGGGCAAGCGAGCCTCATCCTGGCTTGTGCGGTGCGCAAGAACTTGAGCCATAATACACGCACACATGAGCACCACAACCGCAGTCGAGGCGCCGATCATTGAAGCGCGCCAACTCGAAAAGTTCTACCTCCAGCCGGACGGCAGCAAGATCCAGGTCATCGCGCCGACCGATCTCGCCGTCTATCCCGGCCAAATCATCGCGCTGCTCGGTCCGTCCGGCTGCGGCAAGTCCACCTTGCTGCGCATGCTCACCGGGCTCTCGCCGGCCTCGGCCGGGGGCGTGCTCTGGCATGGCCAGCCGGTTCTGGGCGAATCGCCAAACGTCTCCATTGTCTTTCAAAGCTTCGCGCTCTTTCCCTGGCTGACCGTGCTCGAAAACGTCGAAGCGCCGCTCGAGGCGCGCGGCATGACGCCCATCGAGCGGCGCAAGCGGGCGTTGCGGATCATCGATGCCGTAGGTCTCGACGGTTTTGAAACCGCCTACCCAAAAGAGCTTTCCGGCGGCATGAAGCAGCGCGTCGGGGTCGCCCGCGCGCTGGTGGTCGAGCCCGAAGTGCTTTTCATGGACGAGCCCTTCTCCGCCCTGGACGTGCTCACGGCGGAAACCCTGCGCGGCGAGCTATTGGAGCTGTGGCTCGAACACAAAATTCCCACGCGCGCGATCTTCATCGTCACGCACAACATCGAAGAAGCCGTGGTCCTGGCCGATCGCATCATCGTGCTCGGCCGCAACCCGGCCCACATTCATGCCGATTTTGCGGTCGAGCTGTCCTACCCGCGCAACCGCAAGTCGCCGCATTTCGTCGAACTCGTCGATGCCATCTACCGCGTCCTCACGCGTCCCGATGCCGAGCACGAAATCGTGCACCGCACCCCCGGAGCCAATGCCGCGGTACAACATCGCGTCCTCATGCTGCCGCACACGCGTCCCGGCGGCATGGCCGGTCTGCTCGAAATCCTTGCCGATCAGGGCGGCCGCGTCGATCTTCACCGGCTCGCCGACGAGTTGAGCCTCGAAGTCGACGCACTTCTTCCGACCGTGGACACCGCGGTTCTGCTCGGCTTGCTGCGTCTCGAGGAAGGCGGCGCCATCATCACACCCGAAGGGCTCGAGTTTGCTCGCGCGGACATTCAGACGCGCAAGGCCATCTTCCGCAAAGCGGCCCTCGCCAATGTCCCGTTGCTGCGCCAGATGGAGCAATCCCTGAAAGCGAAGGCCGACCGCACGCTGCCGGACGAATTTTTCCGCGACCTCATCGACGAGCATTTCAGCGAGGAGGAGTCCCGCCGCCAGCTGGAAACCGCCATCCAGTGGGGTCGCTACGCCGAGATCTTTGACTACGACGCGGCCACCGGCAAGCTGACCCTCACCGAGGCCTGACTTTCCCGTGACGGCGCCCCCTCCTGCCACGCCCCACGCTACGCCCCTGCCGCCCACCGTGGTGCGGCCCGCGGGCTCGCGCTGGTCGTGGGCTTTCCTCATCGATATTGCCGTTTTTCTTTTTGTACTCGCTGCCATCTTCGGGGTGTACTCGATCGGCCGCGCCTGGCTCGGGCCGCCCCTGCCCCAAACGCAGATTTCCCAGAGTCCCCGCGCGCTTCCCCTGTATGCACTCTACTCGCTGGTCCGCATCGCCGTGGCGTATGCGCTGAGTCTCGTCTTCGCCTTGGGATACGGCTACGTGGCAGCCAACTCGCGGCGCGCCGAACTGATTCTCGTCCCGCTGCTCGATATTTTGCAATCGATTCCGGTGCTCAGTTTTTTGCCCGGCGTGATGCTCGCGATGGTCGCTATATTTCCGCACCGGCAATTGGGCGTCGAGCTCGGGTCCATCTTGTTGATTTTCACCGGGCAGGTTTGGAATATCGCCTTCAGTTTTTATTCCTCGCTCAAAACCGAGCCGCGCGAACTGAAAGAAGCCGCACGCATCTATCGTTTTGGCCGCTGGCAGCGATTCGTAGAACTCGATTTGCCGTTCGCGACCATCGGCCTGGTATGGAATTCCATGATGTCGGTGGCCGGCGGCTGGTTCTTCCTGATGGCCTGCGAAATGTTTGTCCTGGGCGACCGCGACTTCCGCCTGCCGGGGCTCGGCTCTTTTTTGCAGACCGCCGCGGGTAACGGAGATACGCGCGCCATTCTCTGGGGCCTCGCGGCCATGGTCGCCGTCGTGGTGCTGCTTGACCAGCTGATTTGGCGGCCCGTGATCGTTTGGGCCGACAAATTCAAGTTTGAGCAAGTCGAGAGTTCCAGCTCGGCCCAGCCAAGCCTGCTACGCCTCCTCGGCCGGGCCTCTTTCGTCATTCGCGCCTACCGCTTCGTCTTCCGCCCGGTCATTAACCGGCTTACGCTCACGTTCGCCGTCGGCGCGCGCCGCGCCCGGGCGAGCTTCGCCATTCCCAAGCAAAAAAACGCGCGGCGCGGGCTCCTCGCGGTACTGGCCGCAGCTGTGCTGGTGGGCTTGGGATTCGCGGTCTTTCACGGCGCGCGCGAGCTTTCCGATCTGCATCGCGAGGACTATCTCGCGCTGTTGCGCAGCGCCGCTTTCACCTTTTTGCGCGTGAACGCGGCCCTGCTCATCGGCGCTCTGTGGACTGTTCCGGTGGGCGTGGCCATGGGCTCCCATCCGCGTTTCTCCCGCTTCGCGCAGCCGCTGGCGCAGTTGGCCGCATCGATTCCCGCCACGGCGCTGTTTCCCGTGATCCTGCTCTTTTTGATCCGGCTGCGGGGCGGGGTGGAAATCGCGGCGATGACGCTGATGCTTCTCGGCACGCAGTGGTACATTTTATTCAACGTGATAGCCGGCGCCATGGCGCTTCCAACCGACCTCAAAGAAGCCGTGCAAATCTTCGGTTTCGGCAGTTGGTACCGCTGGCGCTTTCTGATCTTGCCGGGCATCTTCCCCTATCTCATTACCGGGCTGGTCACCGCCTCCGGCGGCGCCTGGAACGCCAGCATCGTGGCGGAATATTTTCATTTTCAGGGAAGGATTGTTTCGGCTCCCGGCCTGGGAAGCACCATCAGCCGGGCCAGCGACTCGGGGCGCTTCGATGTGTTGCTGGCCTCGACGTTGATCATGGCCACCATCGTGGTGCTGATCAATCGCCTGCTATGGCGCCGTCTCTATCGCCTGGCCTCTTCGCGGTTTAAGCTCGAAGCGTAACGACCGCGCGGCGGCCGGCGGGCGCGCAGGGCTCTCGAGCAGGTCCAGGAACTCGTGTGCCGCGTAGGCCCCTAGCTGGAAGCCGCGCGGGGCCCGGCTTCCGCCGCGCATTCCTTGCTGAGGTAGATGATCTGTCCGACATGGTGGTCGATGTGTGCGGCACAATCGAGCACCATCGCGAATCGGTTTTTTGCGGTGCTGCGTTCGGCGGAGTAGTCCGCCGCCCATTGTTCCGCGGATTGTTCTCGGATGGTCTTGCGGACCAGGGAAATCGCGCGATCGAACTCCTGTAGGACCTCCTGTTTGGCAGGACGGCGGGGCTCACTAAATTCACGATCGCGGTCGCGGATGTATCCGCTGCCGGCGATTTGCGCGCCGATGTAGTAGTTCAGGTTTCCGGTCAGGTGCAGGACCAGATGTCCAATGTCGTTCCCATAGGGGTAGGGATTCCGCCAGAACTGCTCGTGCGAAAGCGGGTCGACCCATTTGTGCAGCTTCGCGGACATTTTCTCGAAATAGTTTTCCAAGCCGGAACCAACCGTGCTGCATAGATCGGACATGGGAATAGGCTCCTTCGCAAAGCGCCTCGTCGGGCGATTCCTTCTGGGAGCGGCGCCACCCGCGGGATGATCGAGGCCTAGCGCGCCGCTCGAGCGCGATCGTTGCGGTAGACCACGCCTTCCTTCATTACAAAAAACACCTTCTCGGTCTGGCGGATATTTTCGACCGGATTCCCCGGCACGGCGACAACGTCGGCAATCTTGTTGGCCTCGAGCGTGCCGAGCTTGTCGGAAAGCCCCAGCAACTCCGCGTCCGCCGAGGTGCCCGCCTGCAAGGCATCGATGGGCTTCATACCGAGGGCCACCATCTGGTAGAACTCTTCGGCGTTGCGTCCGTGCGGATAGACCGCGGCGTCCGTGCCGAGCCCGATCCTTACACCCTTGGCCAGCGCGCTCTGGAACGTCTGATGCACCGCATTGCTGGCCGCGTTTGCCTTCGCCAAAATCGCCGGCGGAAAGTACAAGCCGCGCGCGATGCGCTCCTGTTCTCCGACGACGGCCATCAGCGTGGGCACGAGAAACGTTCCGTGCGCTTTCATCATGTCGAGAGCCTCGCCGTCAAGAAACGAGCCGTGCTCGATGGAATCGATGCCTGCCCGGATGGCGCGCTTCGCCGCTTCGGCGCCGTGGCAATGCGCGGCCGCTTTACGCCGCAACGCGTGGGCTTCCTCGACCAGCGCGCGCAATTCTTCCTCGGTGAGTTGTGGCGTGTCCACGTCGTCTGTCAAGGAGAGCACGCCGCCCGAGGCGCAGGTCTTGATCACGTCGGCTCCGTACTTGTGCGCCAACCGCACCGCGTCGCGAATCTGGTCCGCGCCGTTGGCGACGCCCTCGAGTGGACCCGACTCATGTCCAAACAGCCCGGCGCGGAAGCCTGCCGATTCATCACAATGCCCGCCGGTGGAACCGATCGCATAGGTGGCCACGAGCATGCGTGGCCCGACGACCCGTCCGTTGCGAATGGCATTGCGCAGCCCGACATCGAGATAGTCCGACGAGCCGACGTCGCGAACGGTGGTGAACCCGCTCATCAGGGTTTTTCCTGCGTTGACGGTCGAATCCAAGGCCTTCTCGGCAACCGTCTTCTGCAGCCCATCGATGGTGTCTTGCTTCCAGTCGTCGCTGGCTTCATCGGTGAGGTGCGTATGCGCGTCGATGAAACCCGGAAGCAGGGTCGCATCGCCCAGATCGAGCACTTCGGCCCCGGCGGGAATCGGAGCGTTCGCGCCGGCGGCCACGATCTTTCCCTCCGTCACCACCACGATCCCGGGCACGACCAGTGCCGCGCTGTGTCCGTCGAACAGGCGCGCCGCTTTCAATGCATAGGTCTTGCTCCGGGGCTTCCCTTGCTGCGCTGCGGCCTGCCCTCCTGCCAGGCACATCACGGCCAGAAATAAAAACAGTTGGCGCATGCCTTGCTCCCGTTCCATCGCGTGGAGTGTTCTATTTGGCGCGGTCGTTCCTGTAGACCACGCCTTCCTTCATTACGAAAAACACCTTCTCGGTCTGGCGGATATTTTCGACCGGATTCCCCGGCACGGCGACGATGTCGGCAATCTTGTTGGCTTCGAGCGTGCCGAGCTTGTCGGAAAGTCCCAGCAACTCCGCGTCCGCCGAGGTGCCCGCTTTCAAAGCATCGATGGGCTTCAAGCCCAAGTCCGCCATCTGATGAAACTCTTCAGCGTTCCGTCCGTGCGGATAAACCGCCGCGTCCGTGCCGAGGCCGATCTTCACTCCCTTGGCGACGGCGCGCTCGAATGTCCGACGCAGCGCGGAAATCGCCGCGCGCGCCTTGGCTTCGATGGCCGGCGGGAGATAAATCCCTCGGTCCAGTTGCTCCTGAAGCCCCTGGACAGCCATGAGCGTGGGCACCAGATACGTGCCGCGCTGCTTCATCAGGTCCAAAGCTTCTTCGTCGAGGAAGGATCCGTGCTCGATGGAATTGACGCCGGCGCGGATGGCGCGCTTGGCGGCTTCGGCGCCGTGCGCGTGCGTAGCCACTCTCCGGCGGAGCGCGTGCGCTTCGTCGACAATGGCGTTGAGCTCCTCCTGGGTCAGCTGCGGGGTGTCCACGTCATCGGTCGGCGAGAGCACACCGCCCGAGGCGCAGGTCTTGATCACGTCGGCGCCGTATTTGTGCGCCAAGCGCACGGCGTAGCGCGCCTGGTCCGCGCCGTTGATCACCCCCTCCAGGGGTCCGGTCTCTTTTCCAAACAGTCCGGCCCGAAAGCCGTCGGACTCGTCGCAGTGCCCGCCGGTGGCGCCGATGGCGTGCACGGAAACGAGCATCCGCGGCCCGGGCACTTTGCCGTGCAAAATCGCGTTGCGCAAGCCGACGTCCAGATACTCGCGCGAACCAACATCACGCACGGTCGTGAAACCCGCCATCAGCGTGATCCGAGCGTTTACGCTGGCATCAAGCGCCATTTCCGCAATGGATTTTTGCAGGCCGTCGAGCTTGTTTTGCTTCCAGTCGTCGGAATTCATCATGGTGAGGTGGGTATGCGCGTCGAGGAAGCCCGGAAGGAGCGTAGCGTCGCCGAGATCGATCACCTCGGCTCCCGCGGGGGGCGTGGCGCTGGCCCCGGCGGCCATGATTTTCCCGTCGGTCACGACGACCACTCCGGGTGTAACCAGGGCATTGCTTTGGCCGTCGAAAAGCCGCGCGGCTTTGAGCACCGTCGTCTTGCCTGCGGGCCGGGGACCCTGGCCCACGGCCGGGAGAAGCATCAGGAGGCACAGGAGCAGGAGACCAACCGATGGGCGCAATATGATTTCTCCTTCGAGGGCAGACGAAAAACCCGGAACCGAGACAATAGCCCGCTTGCCGGAAAAGTCAAGTTTCCGCGGGTTGCTTTGCTGCTAGACTTGTTTTCCGGGTCCTTTCGGTTGAGCCACGGTGATCCCTAGCATGTTCCAAGCGAACCACATCGACCGGGCGCTCCTGAACGCCTATACCTCGCAGGATGGGCAACCGCTCGCGTCGCTCCTCGAGCAGCGCCGATTGTTCCTGGTGTTCCTGCGCCATTTCGGTTGTACTTTTTGCCGTGAGGCGGTCGCTGAAATCTCGGAAAAACGCAAAGCGATCGAGGCCCAAGGCATGCCGCTCGCTTTCGTTCATCTCGGCACGGAAGAAAAAGCCCGGTGGTTCTTCACCCCGTACGGCCTGGTCGACCTTCCGCGCTTCAGCGATCCCGACGGGCGTCTCTATCAGGAGTTTGGCCTGGTGCGCGCCGAACTTCGCCAGTACCTCAATCGCGAGAGTATCGTGCGCATGCTCGGCGCATTTCTCCACGGGCATTTTGTAGGCTTTCCGGCCGGCGACATACAGCGCATGCCGGGCGTGTTTCTGCTCGAAAACGGCGAAATTCGCAAAGCCTTCCGCCACAAGCTCGTTTCCGACCGCCCGGACTACCTGGCTCTCGCCACGCCAACCTGAGAATTTCGCCGGCTTCCCGGTTCCATACGGTTCGGGCGGGGGAGTCCTTCCGTACTATTGCCGCCTCGATTTGCCGCTGTGAGACTGGGGGTGGATGGCCCGCTATTCCTCCATGCTGGGGCGCAGGGTCGAGGTGCACTATCGCGCCGGCGACATCCTTTTGCCCGCCTCCGGTACGCTCGTGGCCGATTCCGGCCGCTCGATTTTTCTCGAGCAGCATCTTATGCAGCGCGGCCAGCAGAAGCATTTTCGCTGGGAAATCCCCTATCAGTATATTGTGCGCCTCGAGGAAGTTCCGGAACCTGCCGAAGATTCGGGCACTGTCGGTGCACCCCGCGCTCTGGCGATGAGCCCGGAAGCGCTGCTTCCAAACGGTGGCGAGCCTCGGTGTTCTTCGACTCTAGGTAATAGTTCCGGGGCCGCTCCCTCCGTGCTGCCCCTGCAAAACCGCCCGAAGACGGCCTGATTCTGTTTCCGGTTCGCCCCGCGCGACTCCCTCGGCACGGTTCAGTTACAATCGTTCGGCGATATCGCGGCTGTCAAATCGTAACGCGCAACCGAGGAGGTGTCTGTGGGATCCGCTACGGGCTCGAAAGCAAGAATCGGGTGGATAGGTCTCGGACTGATGGGCCGGCCCATGGGGATGAATCTGGTGAAAGCGGGCTACCCTCTGACGGTGTGGAACCGAACGGCGTCTCGGGCCAGCGAGCTGGTCGCGGCCGGCGCGACGCTGGCGAATTCCCCGAAAGAAGTCGCGGCCGGCTCGGACGTGCTGATCACCATGGTGAGCGATCCCCCGGCGCTCGAAGGAGTTCTCTGGGGCACGGGCGGCCAGGACACCGGCGCCCTGGCCGCGCTAAAGTCTGGCAGCCTGTATATCGATTCCAGCACAGTCTCCCCCGACCTGGCGCGCAAGATCGCCTCTGCTTGTGCCGCGCGCGGCGTTCGTTTCCTGGACGCTCCTGTTACCGGCGGCGACTGGGGCGCGAAGAAAGGCGAGCTGGTATTTATGGTGGGCGGCGATGCGGAAACCCTCAAAGACGCCGAACCGATTTTGGGGGTCCTCGGCAAGCGCTGGTTTCATCTGGGCCCCCACGGCGCGGGTCAAACGATCAAGCTGGCCATGAACCTGATACTGGCGCTGCAGGTGGACGCCCTGGCGGAAGCCCTCGCCCTGGTGACCGGCGCGGGACTCAAAGGCGAAAATCTCGTCGAAGTGCTCCAGTCCAGCATGGCGCGCTCCGGCGTGCTGGATGTAAAAGCGCCGAATCTGCTCAAAGGCGAGTATGTGCCGAGCTTCCCATTGCGCCTGATGCACAAGGACCTCGGCCTAGCGCTCGACCTTGCCAATCAGCTGGGCGTTGCTCTGCCGTCCACCGCCGCCGCCCGCGAGACCTACAACTACGTGAAAGGCGCGGCCAAAGAAGACCTGGACTACTCCGCGGTCATGAAATTCTGGCCGCGCTGACGCCGGGCCAAAAAATCTTCCTTGCTCTCCCCACTTGAAAAGCGAGTGTCCGGTCCCTATGATCTCACCGTTCCGGAGGAAACCGGACCGCGCAGCGAGCCGTCTCTCCTCTGGACCATTTCTTGTGCACCATTCCTCGACCAGCTGAGAAAACGCAGCACCGCATCGGAGGCTTCATGAAACGCTTGATCGTCGTGTTGTACTTTTTTTTCGCGGGTTCGCTTTTCGCGCAACAAGCTCCTCCTGAAATTTCTTACCGCTCGGTTCCTGATTTCTTAAAGCTCCCGCCGGACCTGTATCTTGGCGAGGCCTCCGGCGTGGCCGTGAATTCCAAAGGACACGTCTTCGTGTTCTCGCGGGGCAACACCACGGGCCCGGCGTACGGGGCCAGCGCCGCGCAGCTGTTGGAATTCGGTGCGGACGGCAAGTTCCTGCGGGAGATCGGCCACAACCTCTACGCCTGGTCGTTCGCGCACACCGTGAAGGTCGACAAGCAGGACAACATCTGGGTGACCGACAAAGGTTCCGACATGGTCATCAAGTTCAATCCCGCAGGACGCGTCGTCCTGGTATTCGGGCGCAAGCAAGAGGCTTCCGATGAGGGCACCGAAGCCCTGCGGCACGTCAAGCCCCCGCTGCCTCCGGTCGACGGCATGTTCCGCCAGGTGACGGATGTGACGTGGGATCCTGACGGCAACGCCTACATCAGCGACGGCTATGTGAATTCACGCATCGCCAAGGTCGACAAGAACGGCAATTGGGTAAAGTCCTGGGGTGAACCAGGCGACCAGCCCGGACAACTGAGTACGCCACACAGCATCGCCGCCGACGCCCGGGGCAACGTCTATGTGGCCGACCGCGGCAATCGCCGCATACAGGTGTTCGACACGGACGGAAAGTTTCTCCGGCAGTTCACAATCGATCTGCCGGTTAAGCCCGACGCTCGCCCCGCGATTGGCAACAAGCCCACGCAAACCAGCGGCCCCATGTCCCCCGGCGCGCCTTGGACCGTTTGCATCACGCCCGGGCCCACCCAAGTGCTGTACGCTTCCGATGCTTTCCCGGGTCGTATCTACAAACTCAGCCTCGAGGGCAAAATCCTTGGCGTGTTCGGCGAAGCCGGCAAGCAGCCGAAACAGTTCGGCTGGATTCACGAAATGGCCTGCCCTTCCGAGAATGAGCTGTATGTCGCCGAACTGCTGAACTGGCGGGTGCAGAAGCTGATCCTCGAACCCAGCCACTAATTCCGCGGAATGACAGGTCCTGGAAAGGAACTGGCTCTTGACACCGGGCGGGACTGGACGCAGTATTCAATCGTTTTAATACAGGTGTCCTATGGAACCCCTCTCCTCTGCCCGAGCGCTTCCCCGCCCGGGAGCGCTCGGCGCCTGCCGGCCGATCCTCGCCCTCGGTGTTTTGATTCTTCTGGTCGCCTCGGGCCGCGCCGAGAGCGCTTCGGTGCGCGTGAACCAACTCGGCTACGAGGTGGGTGCCGAAAGCCGCGCGTACTTGATGGCCCCGGGTCCGGAAAACGGCGCCGTTTTCCACGTCCTCGATGCCCACGGGGTGAGCCTGGTAGCGGGCCCGATTGGCGCCCCTCTGGGCCGTTGGGGAAAGTTCACCGTTTATGCGCTGGATTTCAAGATCAGCGAGAGCGGCGCCTACACGATCGACGTCGATGGTCCCCTGCCCGCTACCTCGCCCCGCTTCCCTGTCGCGACCCCCAGGCAACTGTATTCCGAGGGCCTCGCCAACGCCCTCTCCTTCTACCAAAACGAACGCGACGGCGAGCACTTCTTGCGCGGGCCGCTGCGTACCGCCCCGGCGCATCTCCACGACGAGCACGCCACCGTATTCGCCTCTCCGCAATTCGACCCTAACGACAATATCCTCGCCGATCTGCGGCCGGTGGGCGGCGCCATAGACGCTTCCGGCGGCTGGTGGGACGCGGGTGACTATCTAAAGTTCGTTGAAACGCACAGCTACACCGTGGCCCTCATGCTGATCGGCGTCCGCGACTTTCCTCAACAAATGGGCGCTGCCGGAGGCGCGTCGAACTTTACGAGCGAGGCCAAGTTCGGGCTCGACTGGCTCCAAAAGATGTGGGACGACGACACCCAAACGCTCTATTACCAGGTTGGAATCGGGACCGGTTTTGCCAGCAACCCGAATCTGTTGAGCGATCATGATCTGTGGCGTTTGCCGGAAACCGACGATACCGCGGGCGGAACCGATCCTACCCTCCGTTACGTTCGGCATCGTCCGGTATTCATCGCCGGGCATCCCGGGTCAAAGATTAGCCCCAACCTCGCAGGACGCCTGGCCGCTGACTTTGCCGAATGCTCTCAGGTTTTCCGCGACTCGCAGCCCGATTACGCCAACGACTGCCTGGTTTCCGCCGAGCACGTGTTCGCGCTGGCCGACACCTCGCCCACCGGCAATCTGCTCACCGTCGCCCCGTTTGATTTTTATGGCGAGACCGAATGGCGCGACGACATGGAGCTGGGCGCCACGGAACTCTATTTTGCGCTCGCCACCGCCGATGGACCCTGGCCTTCCGCGCTGCCGCACACCGATCCGCAGTTCTATCTCCGCGCGGCCGCGCACTGGGCGCACGCCTACATCACCGGACCGAACGACGCCGGGGACACCCTGAATCTCTACGACGTGAGCGGCCTAGCTCATTTCGAATTGTTCCGCGCCATCGCCGCCGCCGGCCATCCCCCGGGGCTCGAAGCGTCCGAAGCCGACCTGCTTCACGACATGCGCAAGGAGTTGCAAAACGCCATCACCCAGGGCGATGCCGATCCGTTTGGCTTCGGATTTCCATGGGCCACCTTCGACACCGCCACGCACGGCGCCGGCCTTTCCGTGATGGCCAAAGAGTATTCGCTGTTGACTCGATCGAAGCGTTTTGACGAACTCTCTCGCCGCTGGGCCGCCAACATCCTCGGCGCGAACGCCTGGGGCAGCTCCTTCATCGTCGGTGACGGCCAGGTTTTTCCGAATTGCATGCAGCACCAGGTTGCCAACCTCGCTGGTTCGCCGGACGGCAAGCCTCCCCTTCTTGCCGGAGCGCTCGTCGAAGGCCCCAATTCCTTTGCCGCCACCGGATTTGTCGACGGCATGCGTGAGTGTCCTCCGCGCGGCGGCGACACCTTTCAGAAATTCAACGGAAACGGGGCGGTCTTCCGGGATCACCAGGAATCGTTCAGCACGGTGGAGCCCGCCATTGATCTCGCCGCCGCATCGTTCCTGATGTTTGCATGGCGAATCGCCGGCGCCCCGGCCCAACTCGTCCCGAGCGACGATATTTCTCCCGCGCTGGACGAGGCCGGGGCCTACACGCCCAATCCACAGTGGCCTCCGCGAAGAACCCGCGCCAGAGGGAGGAACACTCGACGTGTTCTGCCCGTTCCCGTTCCTTGAAGTGCGCGCTGCGAGCGGAGACGACGGGAGTTCAGTTTTTCTTGCGGGTCAGATGGAAGATCATGGGCATGTCCATGTTGTCCTGGCGCCAGGTCCAGGTTTCGGTGATATGGTCGGGGTCGTCGAAGCGGACGACGAGATGGTGCTGATGGCCGACCGTGGGCGAGGGGAGATTGCCGGCGCCCTCGAAGTCGAAGGCCAGCTCTTTGACGTCGTCGGTGGCCGGAACAACGCGCATGCGCGGCTGATTGTTGGTGGGGCAGAAATGAACCAGGGCGATGCCGTCTCCGTCGAGGCTGAACACCGTGACCATGTCTTCCATGCCCGACGGAGAGAGCGTTTCCAAGACGGCGGTGTCCGAGACGATGGACTTGAAATTGGTCTTCACCGGCTTGCCCTTGTCGTCCTTGCCCTCCCAGTTGCCGGCCAGAGATTGCAGCTTCTGGAAAGCCGCGGCGGAGTGCGATTTGGCGAGAACCGGCGCGGCAAAGATGGCCGCGATAAGCAGGAGTCCGGCGCCGATTTCACGCTTTTTCATTTTCCCCGTGATTGCGTAATGATAAACGCAAACCTCCTTGGCCCTTCTGAGGATTCCCTGGGGTGAATGCAGGCCACAGCTTGCAAGTGTAGTTTTTGACGGACGGGCGAGGGAAAAGATAGCCATGGCCGCGGAGCGTAGAGCAAGGTTCGATGGGGCGCCTCAGCTGTGCGCCCCGTCAGAGAGCGGCCGAGAGAGGATCGCTCAGAAGTACAGCTTCAGTCCCAATTGCAATTCACGCGGACCGCTGTTTCTGAGTGTGGAGGTGATCATGCCGAAGTTCCCGGAGCCCACCTTCGTGTTCGGGCCGGCGAAATTGGGATGATTGAACACGTTAAAGGCTTCGGCGCGAAACTCCAGGCGCGATCCCTCTCGCAGGATTCCCAGGGGGAATTCCTTGAACAGCGACATGGAGGCAATATTTACGCCGGGCTGACGCACATTGCTGATGGTCCGCGGGGCATTGCCGAAGGTGAAAGGATCTGGCGCCGAGAGCACGCCGGGATTCGCGAAGTAACCGCTGGCGATCAAGCTGGATGTGGACCCCGAGGCGCGCTGCAGGGGCGCGCTTAGGATCGGCCGCTGACTGAAGGTCGGGATGGAGTTTTGCGTTTGACCCGAATCAATGCTCAGAAGAATGGGGATGATGGGTCTGCCGGAGCTGAGGCGCCAAAGGCCATTGGTTTGCCAGCCACCGACGATCGCGTTCAGGATCGGGTGCAGATTTGCGCCGAGAAGCTTGCCGCGACCGACCGGCAATTCGTAGGTATAACTGAATTGGAAGATCTGGGGGATATCGAAAACAGATACCGCCCTCTCGGCGCGCAAATTGTAGGGATTTTGCACGCTGAGGGTCGAGCCTCCCGTCGTTCCGCCACCCAAGAAAGAAATGCTGTCGTCGGTTGCCGAGGCGTCGTCGATGGATCTCGACCACGTGTAGCTGACCAGGAATTGCAGTCCATTTGAAAATTCCCGTTCGGCGCGGACTTGCAGGGCGTGGTAGATGGAGTTTGCGATCGGCGGAGAATCCCCCTGGAATCCCGTAAATTGCGGGAAGGGCAATTGCAATTGATAGCGATTGATAAACTGAGCGGACAGACCGCTGTTGGGGTCGCTGATGGTGTGCGCGGGGTCACACGGAGCGGCGGCACAGAAAAACGGGTTGGGCTGATCCTGCGTGGTGAGAGCTCCTATTTGTGCCGGTGTTAGAGCCAAGACCTGGGGACCCAGGCGGTTCATATCGCGGTATCCACCCAGGTACAGATGCGTTCCCTTCTTGCCGACATAACTGGTATCGAGCAAGATCTTGCCGGGTAACTCCTTCTGAAAACCGAAGCTCCAGGCCTGCTCGTAGGGTGTCGGCTGGCTGATTCGGCGAACCGGACCGACAGCCGAGAACCCGATGTCGTTCAAAGCACCGAGCGAGCTACCCGGAGGTTGCGGTACGCCGTTCGGAGCAGGATTGCTCAGGGTGCAGCACGGCGTGGCGTCACCGGTGCCATCATTGATCACCGTAATCCACGGCGGCTGGTTGTCGAACCCCTGGAAGCCCCAAGGACCCGTTCCCGAAGCACCACCTCGCGGCGTCGAGAAATAGATTCCGTATCCGGCGCGAACTACGAAGGCGTGCGGAAGCTGGTAGGCCAGTCCAAAGCGGGGCTGAATATCCTTGTAGTCTGCATAGTAGTTCGAGCGATCCTTGGAGGTCGGAAAAACTTCGCCGCCACGGAGCGTGGAACTCACGGCTACACCTGGGATGGGTTGTATCAGAGCAACCGGCTGCGCAATCTGAAGGGGCGATACCAGGTTGGGGTCCAACCAGTCCATGCGATTGAACCGCTCCGTTCGCGGCGTGTTCAGTTCGTAGCGCAAACCCAAATTGAGAGTGAGTTTGGGAGTAATCTTGTAATTGTCCTGCACATACGCGGCATATTGAAAGCTTTGGGTGCTCACGAAATTGGTGAAACCCCGGAAGCAAGGCGTGCAGCCGCCACCCGAGCTGTCCGCGGAAGGGCCGATACCGGTGAGAAAGCTCGCCAGAGCGTCACCGCCGGTGCTGAAGTCCGGTTCGCTCGAGATTTGAGAAGTCGAAGTAAAGTCAAAATTAAAATCACCGGCAGGCCACCCCGGATTGGTGAAATTGATGCGATGGACGCGCCATTCGCCCCCGAACTTCAGCTCGTGGGCCCCGCGGATCCAGTTTACCGATCCGCCGAGGTGATGGGTCTCCTGCCCCTCTCGCAGAATGCTGAATGTTTGGTTGCCAATGTTGTTGCCGACGGTAGTGTTGTAGTTGCTGAGCTGAATCGCCGGAACGGCCAAGAAACCCGACTTCTCGAGGTAGCTTGGAACCCCTAGCTGGCCGACCGGATCAAAATTGGGAAAATCTCCCTTAAGACCCTGCGCGAATTCAAACGCCCGGGTGAGGCCATAGGTGAGCGTAAGCATGAGAGTCGGCCTGAAGGTTCGATTGAAATTGATGGCGAACAGATGAGCGGTCGTGTGGTCCGGCCCGCCAGTGCAAGGGTCGGCGACGTTCGCGAAACAGTCCAAGCTATGAAAGTTGCTGCTCTTATGTGAATATTTGGCGCTCAGCAGATTACGTTCATTGAAGCGGTGATCAATCTTGATGTCGAATTGGTTGTTCGAGTTCGAGTCGACTCCGGATGCGAAGTAATCATTGTTTTGCGCATCGGAGAGCGTGCCGATGGTTTGATTGGGCTTCGGAAAGAGCAGGAGGAGTTTTGCGGCCAGCGGATCAATCAAGTTGCCCGCGGTGGCCGGCAGGACCACCCCCTTGCCAGCATTTCCTGGACTCACATACGTGGCCAGATTGTTGAACGGCACGAAGCTCTGACGAACGGCTCCTGGTCCGACGTTGGAATTGTTCGGATCCGGAGCGGCACTGAACACGCCGGTGTAGGGGTCCCATATCTGGCCGGCGGCAACCGAACACTGTCCGCTGCTGTTGAAGGTCCCGCCCTGAAGCGTGCACAGCTCGCCAAAGTTGCCCAAAGCGGATGAGCCGACCGGACAAACTCCTGCCGGATCTCCCCTCTCGCACAGAGTGGGGACGCCGAAGAAGCCCGAGTTTCCGGAAGCCGCCTTTTCCCGCAAGCCTTCGTAGTCGAAGAAGAAGAAGGTTTTTTCCTTCTTGATCGGTCCACCCACGGTGCCTCCGAAGTTGTTGCGCCGGAAAGGCTGGATCTTCGTACCCGTGGCGTTATTGAACCAATCGTTGGCGTCCAGGATTTGGTTGCGCCAGAACTCGTACGCGCTGCCGTGGAATTTGTTGGTGCCGGAGCGGGTCACGACATTGAGGACGGTGGAGGCTGCAAAGCCGTATTCGGCGCTGAAGTTCGACTGTTCCACCTTGAACTCCTCGACGGCATCCACCGAGGGCGTATAGATAAGGGTCTGAATACCGCTGTTCTGATCGAAATTGGTGGCGGTCGCGCCGTCCACCAATACGTCCGCAGTGGAGTTGCGGCTGCCGTTGGAGTTGAAATTAATCTCCGAACCGGAACCGGGTACATTCGTTGTAGTTACGCCCGGGGCTAGAAAGGCTAGATCCAAGAAATCCCGGCTGATGAGTGGCAAGTCGTTGATGAACTTTCGATTGACGACTTGGCCGGTGACGGCGTCCTCGGTCTGCAGTTGTACGGTGTTCGCCTTCACCTCCACGATGTCGCTGACTACGCCGACCTTCAAGGAAAAGTCGATGGAGACGTTCTGGCTGACGTCCACCTTGACGGCGTCCTGGGATTGCGTCTGGAAACTTGGCGCCTCCACCCTGATTCTGTAAGTCCCGGGCGGAATGGAGCGAAACAAATACCTACCGGCGGAGTCCGTCACGCCATTGAAGGTAAACCCCTTGTCCTGATCGACGAGGATGACCTTGGCGCCCGGCACCGAAGCACCGGACGGATCGGTCACGACGCCAGTGACCGATCCGGTGTAGAGCTGCGCCAGCCCGGCTGGAGCCAGGAAAAGAACGAGCAAGAGCAACCTCAGGAGGTGCGCCTGCCGCACCGGGCCAACGGCAGTCGCCCTCGGTGCCTTCCGGGCGGCAACCGCCATCTTCACTGCCAAAGGATTGCTTTCGAGAATGCGCATGACAGCCCCCTATGATCTGGCCTCGACTGTCGAATCGAAACTGCCGGGCTACGCCACCCCTGGAGTTGGGGAAGCCCCAACTATCACCATTTAAACCGATTCAATACGCGATGGCCCTGACGTTGTCAAGCGAGAAATTGTCAAACCGCCCCGGCACTTGCCCGAGGAGTACGGGCCAGTGGCGCACCCTCGACGCTAGGAGCTGCGGGAAAGGGAGGCGACTTCAATGACGGGATTGGGGAGTTGCCGCATGGCGTGGACAAACAGTCCCACAATGTGGCCATCGAACTGGGCGTTGGCGCAGCGCTCGAGTTCGGCGAAGGCTTCGGCGGCGGCGCGCGCTTTTTTGTACGTACGGTCGCTGGTGATGGTGTCGAAGGCGTCCGCCACCGCAATGATGCGCGCGCCGAGAGGGATGTCTTCACCGGCCAGCGCGTTCGGATAGCCCGAGCCGTCGAAAAATTCGTGATGGTGGAGAACCATTTCGCGGATACGGGAGAGAGGGGTGAGCGGTTCGAGGATTTTCGCGCCGAAGGTGACGTGGGACTTCATAATCTCCCACTCGTCGGGATTGAGCGGGCCGTTCTTGTTCAATATGGTTTCCGGGATGGCCACCTTGCCGATGTCGTGCAGCACCGCGCCGAGGCGGATTTCCTCGACCTCGAGAGCGGTCATGCCGAGCGCTTCGGCGATCAGCGCGGCGTAGGCGGAAACTTTCTGCGAGTGACCCTGGGTGTAGTGGTCCTTGGCGTCGATGGCGAAAGCCAGCGAGGTGACGGTATCGAGGACCGCCTGCGGCAGCGAGGGAGGCCCCTCGACGGCGGCAGCGGCGACCGTGCCGTGTAGAGTTTCCGTAGCGGCGAGGGATTCCGTGAATTGTTTGAGCCGCGAATAGATTTCCTCGAACGCTTCGGGTCCCGTGGAGAAGAGCCGCTTCAGCGTGACGCCGAGATAGGCTTCCAGAACGTCGCGCTTCCATTTCTTGGCTTCGTTGGGGTCGAAATGATCGGCGGTGGATACGGCGTTGCCGCCCTGATGTTTCGAAAGATACATGGAAGCGTCGGCCACCTGAATGAGCTCCTGGGGCGTGGCGCCGTGGAGCGGATAGCAGGCGATGCCGAAACTGGCGCTGATGTTTTTTTCACGCAGCAGCGGATCGGCAGAGACCCAGCCGCGCAACTTGGTGGCCAGCTGGCGGGCGTGCTCCATGTTGGTTTCCGGCATGAGGATGACGAATTCGTCTCCGCCGTAACGTGCCACCACGTCGGAGCGGCGGCAGTTGGTTTCCAGAATGTGGCCGACGCGCTGCAGGACCAGGTCGCCTTCGAGATGGCCGTAGAAATCGTTGACGAATTTGAAGCGATCGAGGTCCATGAGCACCAGCGCAAAAGCCCGGCCGGCGCGGGTGGAGCGCTTCCATTCCGCAGACAGCGCCTCCATGAAGAACCGGTGCGTTTTTACGCCGGTGAGACCGTCGGTGATGGCCTGCTCTTGGGCCTTCTGGAACGACAAAGCGTTGTGCAACGCGCCGGCGATGAGATCCGCGAGCGTGCGCAGCAACAGGACTTCTTCTTCGGAAAAGTCTACGGGATGGGAAGATTCGACGTAGAGGATGCCGTGGAGCTGCTCGGCGTAGAAAACCGGCAGGGCGAAGGCGGCGACGGAATCGGGCAAGAGCGGCTTGAGCGAAGCGTCGGCCGGTACGTTGGCGCCATAGGCGGCCATCTGGCCATTGCGCGCCACGTGGCCGATCAGTCCGGCGCCGAGCGGGATGCGCTGACCGAGCGCGCCACGTCGGCTGCCGGCCTCGGCCTGAACGACGAGCTCGCGCGTGGTGTAATCGAGGACGCCGATGCCGATGTGTTCGTAGGTCAGGCCGGCTTCGAGCTGCTCGGCGATTTTGGCCAGCATTTCGTCGGGATTCAGTGTGGCAATGGCGTTGCGAGAGATGGTGTTGAGCAGCGAAAGGTGGCGCGCCTTGGTGCGCTCTTCCTGAAACAGGCGGGCATTCTCAATGGCGATGCTCGCTTCGCTGGCCAGGACGCGCATCAGTTCGAGATGGCCCTCGTCGAAAACGTGCTCCTGATCGGAGAAAACGGCCATGGCGCCAATGACATGGTCGTAGGCGACCAGCGGCACACAGCAGAAACACCCTCGGGAGCGCATGGGTTCGACGCCGAGCTTTTTGACTTCCGTCAGATAATTGTCGCGGATCAAGACCGGCTGGCGTGTGCGGATGACGTACTCGGTCAGATGATTGCCGGCCGGACGGCTGCGTTTGGGCATGCGCATGCCATCGATCATCTCCAAATCGAAATGGATTTCGTCGCGCAGTGGATCGAGCGCGGAGATATAGAAATTCTCCACGTCGAAAAGGCGACGAAGCTCTTGCCAAACCCGGCTGAGAAGATCTTCTTTGTTGAGCGTGGAGCTTAGCGCGCGGCCGATTTCATTGAGAACGTGGAGTTCTTCCGAACGCCGAGAGGTCTGCTGGACGAGATAGCTGTTTTCGACGGCCATGCCGATCTGGTGGCCGAGAGCGAGCAGCAGGCGAAGCTCGGCGGAGGTAAAGCGCCGATTGTCCGGCGAACCGAGGAGCAGAACGCCAAAGGCCTGTTCCTTGGCCTGCAAGCTGATAGCGACCACGCTGCGAAGTCCCTGGGCGAGGGCCAGCTGGCGGAAACGTCGGATGGATTCTTCCTTTTCGAGAGCCGCGAGAGAGGCGTCGCGCAGGTCGCGGAAACCGAGCAGGCCGCCGAGGCGGGCCACCAGCCCCACCAGATAGTCGTCGAGACCCTCTTCTTGCGCAATCCGGCAGAAATCCTGATTGAGGCCCACGGCTACCACCGAGGTAGGGCCTTGTGGGTCGCCGTGATGCAGGAACAGAGCGCCGGCCGGCAGACGGACAACACCGAGAACGCGATCGAGAGCCTGCGCAAGCATGCGCTGGATTTCTCCGCCGATAAAGCTGGAGGTGGCGAGATTGAGGTTCGACAGCGCGAGCATGTTGCGCTCAATGCGACGCTTTTCTTCTTCATAGAGGGCCATGACCATGAGCATGGCGACGAAGGCGGAAGGCACATCCGAGATCACGCGAAGGCTCGCGTAGGCACTTTCCGGGGCATCGCGAAAAACCACGTACAAGGTCAACCGCAACACGGCCCAGGCGGCAAAAGAGATCGCCAGCAACCGATCCGCGAGTGTCTCCTGGCGCCGGCTTTCGTGCCAGAAAACTGCCGCCACCGCAATCGAGAGCAGCGCGGACGGAATCGCGACGGGCACGACGGTCAGCAGGTGCATAGCGTTGGCCGCGGCCCACAGGGCCAGGATTCCGGCGCATACGGCAGCGGGCACAATCCACGGCTTGCGCTGCGCGTAGATTTGCGCGCCAAGGAAGAAGAACAAAGCGGCGAGCCCGTAGAGCCAACGATTCAGGGAGAGCAGAAGCGGTGCGCCTGGCGTCCACTGGGACAGTGCCGGGCTGAGAAAATGGAGCGCATAAAAACTCCAACCCGCGGTCCAGTAGAGCAGATACGGTTGGCGCTTCAGAACATAGATGTACGCGAAGAATCCGGCCACCAAGGAGGTAGCCGCCAGCAAGGCCAATGCCATGAAGCTCTCGTAGATCAAGGCCGAGACCGATTCTCCGTGCTGTTATGCCAGACAAAGACGCCGAAACCAAGCTTGCGCCGGGAGCCTAAGGATAACCGGCCAACACGAGGTGGCGATACCTTTCGCTCCGTGCTGTCGCAGCGAACAAAATACGTATTTAAGATTATGGAACACGATTTTTTTCAGAAGCAAGCGTACTAGCGTACTGGTAGCGAAAAAGACAGCAGGGTCGGGAGCCGACGCGGGTCTCCCGCAGTTGGAATCCGGCACCGGAACGGCCGCTGTCGCGCTAAATTGGACGATGCCCAGAGCATTCGTTACACTGAATCCATCAGATCAGCGAAAGACATGACCAACGATGAGTGAAACGCGGAACCCTCCGGCCGGCAGCGTGCGGGTGCGCTTTGCGCCCTCTCCCACTGGCTATTTGCACGTAGGCGGAGCGCGCACGGCGCTGTTCAACTGGTTATTTGCGCGACGCCAGCGCGGAACCCTGATCCTGCGGGTCGAAGATACCGATGCGGAGCGCAATAAGCCGGAACTCGTGCAGGGGATCCTCGATGGCTTGCGCTGGCTGGGAGTCGATTGGGACGAAGGGCCGTTTTATCAGTCCGAGAGGCTGGAGCTGTATCGCGCGGCGGCCGAGAAGTGTCTGGCGAACGGCAGCGCGTTTTTGTGCTATTGCCCGGCCGAGCGATACGCGGGCGGAGATCACGCCGTGGCCGGCAGCGAGACCGCCACGGTGCGGCGGGTGGTGCGTTGCTCGTGCCGGGATGGAAAGCCATCGTCGCCGGACCTCAAGCCGGCGGTCCGCTTCAAAGTGCCGGCGGGAAAAACCACGTTTCACGATGCGGTGTTTGGAGAACGCGAGTTCGCGAACGAGGAGATCGAAGATTTTGTGCTGCTGCGTTCCCCGCGGGGGGAGGAAGCCCGAGGCCTGCCGACGTATCAGCTGGGTGTGGTGGTCGACGACATCGACATGCGGATCACCCACGTGATTCGGGGCGCGGACCATCTTTCCAATACGCCGAAGCAGGTGCTGCTGTACCGCGCGCTCGGAGCCGAGCCCCCGGTGTTTGCGCACGTGCCGCTGATTCTGGGCGCAGACAAGTCCCGCCTGTCGAAGCGTCATGGCGCGACCGACGTTAATATGTATCGTGCGGAGGGGTTTTTGCCGGAAGCATTCCGGAATTTTCTGGTGCTGCTCGGATGGGCGCCGGGTGGAGATGAGCAGTTCCTGCGTACCAAGGATTTGCTCGAGAAGTTTTCACTCGAGGGCGTCAGCAGGACCAACGGAGTGTTCGACCGCGCGAAGCTGGAATGGTTTAACACCCAGTATTTACAGAAGCTGCCGATCGAGGAGCTGCTCCCGGCTGTCGAGGGCGAGCTGCAACAGAGCGGATTGTGGAGGCAAGAATGGGCGGCCGGCGCGGGTCATGAGTGGTTCGCAAAGACGGTGGATCTCTTGCGGCCGCGGATACGGCTTTTGCCGGATTTCTCGACGTGGTCGCGCGCCTTCTTCAGCGACGACTTCCCGATTGATCCGGCGGCCCAGGAAAAATTCTGGAAGGATCCAAAAGTTCCGGACTTGCTGGCCAAGCTGGCGGATGCCCTGGCCGCGCTGCCGGAGTGGAACCACGATGCATGCGATCACGCGCTGCGCGCGCTCGCCGAAGCCGAAGGCGTGAAAGCCGGCTTGCTGATCAACGCGACTCGCGTGGCCATTGTGGGCCAGGCCGTCGCGCCGCCCCTGTTCGATACCATGGTCGCCCTGGGCCCGGAGCGCGTCGTCAGACGGCTGCGCCAGGCTCACCGGTAAACATCACTCGAGGTCCGGCCTAGGCTCGGCAAGTCGCGAGGTTCTCCATTTCATTGCGGTGAAGATGGGTTGTCGGGCTTGTCCTGGCCGCCGCCGAGCTTCTTTTTCATCGTCTTGTGGAAGATGGTGACGCCAATCGTCGGGCTTCCCCGCGTACCGCTGATGCGGATGGGGATGACGGCCCCTGCGCCTTTCTTTGCAAAGAAAGGGTCGATGGCTTTGAGGAAGAAGGATTTCGCGCCGGTGACGGTTTGCGAGAGCTTCGCCTTCATGCGCAGATCACCGCTGAAATCGAGTTCTTCGCTGCGCAATTTGTAGCTGCCTTGCAATTGGACCGCCGCACCGGGAACGCTAAAGGTTAAATCCTTGAAGGTGATGATGCCTCGATCGAGGCGGAAGTGGCCGCGAAGATCGGAAACCGAGCTGCCGGCACTTTCATTGGTGGGCTGGCCTTCGGCGTGACGGCTCAAAGATTCCAGTTTTTCGCGGACTTCCGCGCTCGCCCATTGCCCGTCGCTTACCTGGAATTCACCGTCCAGTTTCAGTTTGTCGAGGACTCTGACCCCGCCGGGCGGAACAAGGAACTTCGTTTGGAGATTCAGCACGCCGGTCAGGAACGGCTGGTCCGCTTTGGTGGCCAAACGGAGAACGTCTTCGATGCGCGCTTTCTCGGAACGGACATCGAGCGTGATGATATGGCCTTGTGCCGGCACGAGAACCACGCTGCCGTTCGCGATGATGAGCGAATGCAGAAGGGTGGCACGAACCGGGTGCAGATAGGTATCGCCGTCGGTGCCGTTCACCGTCGCGGAATATTCGGTGTGGAGCGGCACCGCATGTCCGATACGGTCGAGTGAAAAATCCGGCGTATCGGTCTGGCCGGCGACCTGAATCTCATTCAATTGCCCGCTGTAATTCCCGGTCGAGGACAGGATGCCGGCGATGCCCGGGAACGGCCCGAGGTCTGCATTGGTGAATTGATAGGAACCGGAAACCGGTGTATCGCCAGGCTCGTCGGCATCCCACGACCCGAACTTGCCATTCGTGTTGATCTCGCCTTTGGGTTTTGCGTTGGTTAGATTGCCGTGGAAGTCAAACGGTCGATCGGCGCCCACGGCCTTCAGGACCAAGTCGTGGATGTCGAACTCCAGCGGGTCCTTGTCCTTTTTCTTGGGGAGGATGACGAGACGAGTGTCATTGCAAACGATCTCGTCGACGATGACCGAGGGGACCGGTTCCCTGGTTTTGCCGCTATCGGCAGACGGCTGATGGCTGGTTTCCCCGCGGGGCGGAATGGTGATGGTCATGTTTTCCACGTAAATGCCCGCGATGTGCCGCGGCGCGTGGAGAATGCCCAAAACGCCGAGGTTGAAAGAGAATCTTTCGATGTGAAACATCGGCGGCAGGTCCGTGCGGTGGTGATAACGCAACGAAAGGCCTTGACCGGTAACGCCCATCCGCGGGAACACCTCGACGTGCAAGCCTTCCAACTCCACCTCGCTGTGGAATCTCTGTCGGAGCTCGCCGACGACCCATGCCCGCATGCGATCGTCGATATTGCGCGTGCGGAAGAAGAAAACCGCGAGGACGAGGCCGGCGAGCAGTCCGAGAGCGATGCCGGCCGAGTGCCGCCCTCTGTGAGCATCGTCCGGGTTCTGCGCCATGAAGGAAGACCCCCAGCAAAGATGCTACGGGGTCGGGAAAAGTTCCGGATGTGCGGGGCGGGAGGCCTCGGCGTTCGAGGCGACCGTGAGGGTGGCGTCGACATCGAGGGTGACCGGTGGCAGGCAAACTTCATTGCTGCACGCTTGGTAGCGCAGCTTAAGGGGGATGTGCTGCGTGCCGAGGGGAGCATCGGGCAGAGCGCTCACCGCCATACGGAGAACTACGTTGCCCTGGTAAACGTTGAGGGGTTTCTTGGAGAAGGCAAACGAGCGCAGTTCGCCTGGGGGATAAGCAACCTCCCCGGGCTTGAATCCGGCGGGAGCGTCCGCGCGAAGATCGGTGGCGATCAGATAGTCCGCAGAGGTTTGTCGCGCGTTGATGTGGAAACCATTGCGGATCTTCAGGACCACCGCGACCTGAAACGAACCGCCGCGCGCTGCCGGATCAACAGAAACGTAAGCACTCGGAGAAACCACCTCGCGGCCGGAGGGCATGGATGATTGCGGCGAGGGCAGAGCGGCCACCACGATCAAGAGCAAGACGCTCGCTACCATCGCTGCCGCAAATCTCACAGGTTCACCTGGGTGCCGAGTTGCTGCGAAATGACCCGGCTCATCACGTGCATGAGGTCTTCGCCGGTCTTTTCCAGTACGAAAGACTTTCGCGATTCCGACCAGCCCAGCTTGAAGCTTGTGGAAAGGGCCGAGATCCAGAGCTCGCGGACCGGTGTGTTCGGCGAAATCACAAACTTAGCTTCCTCGGGTTCCTCAAAGATGACTTCGAGCTTGCCGCTTTCGCCTTCCACGTCAAAGCCGTGTTGATCGCCAAGCGTAAGCAGGCGCCGCTTCAAGTCGTCAAAAGCAGCGTCCGCCTTATTTTGAAAATCCTTTTCCTCAAGCATGGCTTCAGGTTATCAGAGTTGGGACTCGATGGCCTTTGAGATTTCCTCATAGCTGATGAGGCCCGTGATTCGTTTAATTTGCTTGCCGTCGCGGCCGATCAGCACGCTGGTGGGATACCCGAGCAGGCCGCCGAACTTGTCCGCCGCGGCGTCGTTTCCGATCAGGATGGGATAGTTCATCGGCGACTTTGCGCCGCCCACATCGAAGCGCTCCTTTTGCACGAACGGAGCCACCACCTTTTGGCCTTCGTCGTCCATGGCCACGCCGAGCACGGTGAAGCCCTTCGCGCCGTATTTCTGCTGCATGTCGATCAGCCACGGAATCTCAAAGCGGCACGGATCGCACCAGGTGGCCCAGAAGTTGACCAGCACGACCTTGCCCTTGTACTGCGCTAGGCTGATGTCTCGTCCATCCAGATCTTTGAGGGTGACATCCGGCGCGGGGTTTCCTGCGCTCGGAAGTTCCACCTTCGCCGCGGCGGTGCGTGGCAGACGCGTAGCCTTGTCGGCGAAATGAGCGGCCACGACGATCGCTGCGAGCACCGCGATAACGACCAAAACAGTCTTTTTCATTCCCAGCCTCAAATCTGACGTTCTCTAAGAACCGTACGCCTGGTTCGACCACACTGCAAAGCAAGGGTCACTTGGCTCCCGTCAAAGATCTCTCGAGCCACAAGACTACCGTATTTAGAAAGCTTAGCTTGCCCGCCAGCCAGGTCAACCTGTTGAAGAAAACCAACCCTCCCACAAAGAGCAGCAGAGCACCGCTAAATATTTCGACGGCGTGGAGATATTTTCGGAAGCGCTGATAAAACTGCAGGAACTGCCCGATTCCCACGGCGGTAAGCAAAAAAGGCACCGCCAGCCCCGCAGAATACACGGCCAGCAGCAGGACGCCCCGGGCGATGGTGTCACTGGCGGCAGCCAGGGCCAGCACCGTGGCGAGAATCGGACCGATGCAAGGCGTCCAGCCAAACGCGAACGCAAAGCCGAGAAGAAAACCGCTCCAGATACCCGGTTGCGTGCTGGTGCTGCGGAGATGGACATCGCGATTGAGCCAGCGGGCCATCGACGGGCCGAAAAATCCGATCATCGCGAGCGAGAAAAAGTGAACTGCGCCGAGTCCTGCGAAAAGCGAGCCTCCCCGCACCAGAGCCAGCACGCCGAGCGCGGCAAGTACGGCGCCGGAGAGGAGGCCCGCGCGAACGGTAAGCTTGATCAGCAGACCGACCAGATGCAGGCCGAAGAGCAGAATGAACGCGCCCGCAATCGGGGCCAGAAGCGCACGGTGCTGGCGGAGGAACGTACCCACGGCACTGGCTGAAGCCCCGAAGGAGATAAAGACGACCGAGAAGCCCACCACGAAGGCCAGCGACGACGCGAAAAGGCCCGCGCGGGGCGCCTGCCCCTGACGCAGTTGCTCCATGCCGACGCCCGAGAGCATCGAAATGTAGCCCGGCACGAGCGGGAGAACGCAGGGGGAAAGAAAAGAGATCAACCCCGCAAGAAAAGCTCCGGCTAGGGAAACGTCAGGCATTCACGGTCCATCCTCGAATACAGGTCACTCACGCTCGGGCCGCCTCATGCCCCTGGCGCAATCTTCTATTCTTGCACAAAAGCCCGGGTTGCCGGTTTCGCTTCAAAGCATTGGCCCGGTTCCCGCCGCTCGCCCATCCGAGGGACAAGCATGCGGTCGCTGGCTTCGACCGACCGGCATTTCCTTAGACGTAGCATCAGCCCCCAGGACAGTAGGTAAGCCCAGGGCGACAGATGCAGGCTTTCGCTGGCGCAGCAGGTCCCTATCGGCCCCCGACAGATCCGTAAGCCATTGATATGTACATAGTTATTGGTAGCGTCGTTGGCAGGGTGCTTGCTTTCCGTCACCGTGCCCGCGAGCGGCGGGTCCCTATGCGCTGGACACCGAACCAAGTGACGTTGCTCCGAGTGCTGGTGGGTTTCGTCGCCGTGAGCCTGTTTGGCCGTGGCGCCTGGGCGAATCTTGGCGGGGTCGGGCTGACGATTGCGGCGATCGCACTCGATGCGCTCGATGGCCACATCGCCCGGCGGAAAAATTTGGCCACGCCGGTAGGCGCGCAGATCGACATCCTCGGCGACCGCATGATCGAGAACGTGTACTTCACCTATTTCGCGGTCGTGGGCATGGTCTCGCTGTGGCTGCCGGTGTTTTTCTTCGCGCGCGGCGCGGCCACGGATTTTCTTCGGGGCCTGGCGATGCGCACTGGGCATCCCGACTGCGGGGCCCATGCGATGCTCGAAACCTGGTGGGGACGCGCGTTGGTGGTCTCGCGCTGGAGCCGCGGGCTGTATGCGGCGATGAAGTGTTTGTGCTTTTGCTACCTGGGGCTGGATCTGGCGCTAACGCGCGGCCCGGAGGCGCTGGTCGGCAAGCTGGCAACGGAGGTGCACGTTTTGCTCGGCGCGGGCGCGCAGGTGCTGACGTGGGCGACCGCTGGGTTTTGTCTGGTACGTGGCCTCCCGGTGCTCGTAGAGGGATGGCGCTACTTGGCGGCCAGCGTCGGAGCGCCGCGACGCGGGAAAAGCACCGCGGAGGAGGTGGCATGATCGCCGGGTTGCAGCCGAAAAGCCAGATCGCGGCATTTTTCGATTTGGATGGGACCCTCGTCATGGGGCCCTCGCTCGAGCGTCGCTATTTCCGAATGCTGAGGCAGCGGCGCGCCATTCCGATCCAGAACTATTTTTTGTGGCTGGCTCACGCCGCGCAGCTCGCCCCGGCCGGGATCGGTCCTATCCTCCATGCCAACAAGATGTATCTGCGAGGCGTGCGCGCCGACTATGGCGTGCTTTCTCTAGCCGGCGCCCGCCGGACCCGACGCCCGGACCTTCACTCGCGGCAGGAGCACGTGCCTCCCTTTTTCCCGCAAGCGGTCGATCGCGTGGCCTGGCACGCGGCGCAAGAACATTCCGTCGTGTTGGTGACCGGAACATTGGCGCCGCTCGCCGAGGAAATGGCGCTCGCGCTTCTTCTGCGTCTTGCGCTGCGCGGGCTCACCGCCTCGATCACGGTTTGCGCGACGCGTCTCGACCGCGTCGACGGACGCTGGACAGGGCGCATCGTTGGCGACGCTCTGTTCGGAGAAGCCAAGGCGCGCGCCATGTGGCATCTGGCGGCCAGGGCTGGTTTCGATTTGAAGCGCTGCTATGCGTACGGGGATACCGCGAAGGACCGCTGGATGCTGGGCGCCGTGGGACGGCCCGCCGTGGTCAACCCTTCCGGTGAGCTGGCGCGCATCGCGCGTCTGCTCGATTGGCCGATGCTCTGGTGGGGCAAGAATGCGGAAGAACCAGGCGACCAGCCGACGTATACCACCGTCGCCGGCGCGAAAACCGAGAGTCTTCGATGAACCGTTCGCAAAGGCGTGACTACCGAGACAGCGAGCTGATCCTGCCGTGGCCGCCTCGCGTGGTGGCGGGCGACACGCGAGTGCCGTTGCCCCCTCTCGACTGGCGGCGCCAGGGAATCGCAGGCGGGCTGCAGAGCGAATGGGCTGTGGCGTGGGCGGCCTGCGGCGCCTTCGAGTGGGTGGCGCTCGGCTATCTGGGCTTGTCGAGCGCGCTGCTGGTGATCTTTGCCGGGAATCTCGCGCATCCGCTGCGTTGGCTGGCCACGCAAGCTGTGGTGGCCGGCTTGATCCTGGCTTTGTGCCGAGTCGAAGCAAACCTCGTGCCCGACCAGGACTCCGGCCTCACCTTTCGGCAGAAATTCTGGCACTTCTGGCGGCACTGGTATCCGCACCTTTTCTTCCTGTTTTGCTTCGAGGAGCTCGGCCACCTCGTCCATCTCGTCTTGCCCGGATGGCAAGACGCCAAGCTCATGGCCTTCGACTACTGGCTGACCGGCGTGCATCCGACGATTTGGCTCGAGCAGTTCGCGACATCCGCCCGCAATGACTTCATGCAATTCGCCTACATCAGCTACTTCACATATCTGCTGGCCATCGGCGGCATCCTTTACTACCGCAAGGACTGGCGCGGCTATTGGTCGGTGATGACCTATTCCGCAGTGGGATACGCCATTGGCTACGTCATAGCGATTTTCTTCCCGGTCGAGAGTCCCTGGTTTTCCATGGCGGGCTCCTGGCACGCGGAACTTCGTGGCGGCCCGTTCACCGCATTGATCAACTTCATCGAACACTACGGCCGCGTCCGGGGCGCCGCGTTTCCCTCCGAACACGTGGCGGGCTCGTTTGCGGCCCTCTGGGGCGCCTGGCGCCACCGGCGCTGGCTCTTCTGGCTCCTCCTGCCATTGGTGCTTTCGATGTGTGCCTCGACGGTGTACGGCCGGTACCACTACATCGCCGATATTTTGGGGGGAATGATCACCGGCACACTGGGGTATTGCATCGGCGGCTGGCTGATGAGCAAGAGCGGCTCACTGGCACGAGAGCGCTCTCGTTCGATGAAGCTGACGTGGAAAGCGCCTTAACCCGCCGCGCCATTCGGCGGGTGCTGCCGTCACGGTCTCTGGCGCTAGAAAATCCGGTCCTGCCGGTGCAGGTTCCCGCCGCGGCCGATATTCGCGATGATCAGCGCGCCGCTCCATTGATTTTCCGTGCGTACCTGGCCGAGCGCGATGCGCCGGTACTCCAGCGCAAACCCGCAGCAGCCGCCGTTGTAGCCGATCTGCACCAATTGGTTCTGCAGGGATCCATTGGTGACGTCGTAGCCCACCCCCAGGGTGACGTTGAAACCTTTGCGGTTCTGGCTGCCGTACCCCACGAGCGTGCGAATCTGATTGGCTCGCGGCTGAAGGATCAGCGGATCGGCGTCCAGCCGGAAGTCCGCTATCGTGAAGGAAAGTTCCTTGTAGGGTTTGATCTTCGCCAGCGTGCCGATGGTGGTGAGCTGGCCCTTCGCGGCGCGCTGCGTGTCGTACTCCAGAATCTGCTCGAAATCCACCGGGCCGCCGGGCGTGATCTTGAAATCGCTGACCAGCGGCGACCAACTTCGGAAGTTGTCGGCAAAGGAAAACGGAGAGATCTGCTCGAGCGTCTGGAAAACGTTGCGCGTCCCGGGGACCACCGCGCCGCCAAAGGTCGGGTCAAAGAAGTGTTTCTGCACCAGGCGCCAGGAAATCAGCTCGGTCGGCTGATCCTCGCCGTGCTTCACCCATAGACGTTGCGTGATGCCGTACTCTATTTCGTTGGTATTCGAGAGCGTCGAATCCGCGTCGAAGCGGATCAGTTGCGCAAAGTTGTTGATCCCCGTAACGAGGCGGTACGTGATCTCCGGCTCGATGGTGTGCTTGAACTTGTTTTGCGACTTCGCCCGCGGATAGAAGCGCTCGAGCGTCGGCAGGCGCAGATCCAGCGCAAACTCGCCGTCATTGCGCACCACCGACCGGCCGCTGAGCGTCGGGATGGTTGCCGCCGCAACCAGAGAATCGCCGTAGTAGGTGGTGCGGAACGCCGCGGTGGCGGTCGCGCTCAGCCACGGACCGAAATGAAGCGGAATGGTGACGCGAGGCGCGAACTCGGTGCGTGCCACGGTGCCGGGGGTATCGATCTCCGAGTCGTCGCGATGCACCCCGCCGGCGAGGGCATCGAACCCAAAATAGACCGGCAGGCGCCGCCAGGGCGCTTGCTCGACGGAGCTGAATCTCCCTTCCGGAGCGTTCCGCAGGAAAACACTTTGCTGCGGGTTGATGCTCAGAAAGTTCTTGTCGCTCCGATCGGCGACATTCAGGCTGAAGCCGTGGAAGTTGTGCGTCAGAAAGATGGAACTGCGCACTTCCGAGTTGATGGCGTCGCCAAAAGTGTCCGCGAACGCCAGACGGAAGGTTAGCGAAGTCAGTTGATTGACATCCGCGACGAAGCGCCAATTGTCCTTCAGCAGCGACTGCACCTCGAGCTGCTGCTCGTGACCGCCTTGCGAAACCAGCGCCGTTGACTGCGTGGCAAGCCCCGCGTTGATCACCGTGGGAACCCCGCGGTCGACCACCCCGTAGTAGCTGTACTTGATGCTGGTGTCTTGCCAGGGTTTGGCGCGGAACTGCGCACGCTCCGAGGAACCTCGCTGGCTCATGTATTGCGCGCCGAGGGTGGTATCGAGCCAAGACGTGGGCGCCCAGTAAAACGCATCGCCGATGATGTAGCCCTTGCGGTTGCTTTGCCCGGGTTCCGGGATCAAAAAGCCGGACTGCCGAACCTTCTGGCCCGCCGGCACGCTGGCGTAGGGCAGCCAGACCAGCGGCACGCGAATCAGCCGAAAATTCACGTTCACCAGCGCCATCGTCTTGTCGACGCGCACGCGCGCGTGCGTCGCATAGAACTGCCACTTGGGATGCTCGGGGTCGCAAACGGTCACCCACGCCTGGCGGATGAGGTACAGGTCGTTGCCGAATTTCTCCACTTCCTGGGCTTCAAAGTAGAGCGGGTTGGTGGTGATCAGCACCGTGGGATTGGCGCGCCGTTCGATCTTCACGGTTCCGCGCACCTTCAGAAACGTGCCGCGGCCGGTGCCTACGTTGTAGTGGGCCTCGTCCGCTTCCAGATGCTGGCTTTCGTAGTCGTATTGCACGTGGCCGCGCGCGATGGCCTCGTTGGTCTGGTCGTTGTATTCCATGTGATCCGCGCGCAAGCGCTGATTGCCGTAATGGATGTCGACCTCGCCGTCGGCAATCGTCACGGCCCCCTGGCGTCGTTGCGGTCCCGTGGAGGAAAGCTCCGCGATCCCGCCTTTGCCGGGAGATTTAGGAACGCCTTGCGCGGACTCCGGCACAGCCTGCGCGTTCAGGCAGGCCAGCGGCAAACATAGCGCCATCAGCAGTAAAAACGGTCGAAGCGCGGAGAGATTCCGAGCATGGAAGTGGCGATTCACGCTGAAGATGCGGCCAAGGGAAACAGTGGGATAGCCTAGCATGCGGCTTCTGCGATGTGTAGCCGCCAGTAGCGCCGCGTCTTCGCTCGACCATTCTGTCACCCGGGAACGGCCCAGGGAATTTTCGTTTCTCGGCCGGCCCAAGGTTTCAAAGCCGGGCGCCGCTCACGACGAACACCGCCCCGGCCAGGGACTGAGAAGACGGACAACCTCGGACATCGGGAAGAGCGAGAGCTACCCAAGAACTCTTGTGCTTGTTGCAAAATCCGGAAGATTGGTAACATGAAGGCACACGCCATCAGAGCGAGTGATTGGGTTTGCGGCGGTAATCGCCAAAATCCGAACGATTCATGAAGAAAAAGACGACCGCGCTCCACGACGATAAACGACATCTCCGCTTCCTCACCGTAGGACAAACCGCGCGCATTCTAAGCATCAGCCCTTCCACTCTGCGGCTCTGGGAGAGCGTTGGACTGGTGACTCCGGCGCGAAGTTCGGGCCGCTTTCGCCTGTATACCCCCGAGCTCCTGGAGGTTTTAAAGCGGATCAAATACCTTCATGACGTCAAAAGACTCAACGTTCCCGGCATCAAGGAAGCCATGGCCCAGAGTCTGCCGGCCAAAGCGAATACCGATGGCCGTAAGGTCCCTGATTTTGGACCGAAGCTGCGAAAATTGCGCAAGAGACAGGGCCTCAGTTTGGCAGAGGCCGCGGAACGCGCAGGAGTTTCTGCCGGGTTCCTGAGCTCGGTCGAACTGTCGCACGCCAAGCCTTCGGTCTCGACCCTATCGCGATTGGCCGGCGCGTACGGCACGACCGTCTTGGAACTCTATGACGTTCCGAAACAACCCGACCGCATTGTTCGGCCTGACAAACGCCAATCCATCCAGACGCAATCGGGAGTTCGCATGGAACTTCTGTCCACCGGAACGAAGATGCTCGAGACCATGCTGATGCGCGTCCCGCCCGCAACCGGTAGTGACGGTGCCTATACGCACCAGGGTGAAGACTGGATCTACATGCTGAAAGGCGAACTCGAAATCTGGCTCGACGAAGCGGAATGTTACGTCCTCCATGAGAACGAAAGCTTTTGGTTTGAAAGCAACCGAGGCCATCGTTGGTACAATCCGGGGAAAAAAGAAGTAGTCATGATCTGGGTCAACACGCCCCCGACGTTCTGACGCCTGTTCTGGACAGGCCGCTGGACTCGACCGGTTGCGGTTTTACAAACGAGCCGCAAGGATTGCGCTCGTAGGAAACACGTGTCTCGGGCCGAGGACGAACTCTCGGCGCCCGTTAGAATGTGAGCCGCAGCGAGAACTGCTGAACGCGCGGAGCTGTTAGCGTAGTGCTGAACGCACCCAGGCTCGAACCATCCGAAGAACCGTTGTCCAGTGGCCCGCTTCCTGCGGCATTGGTTCGGGCGTCATAGCGCACCGAATTGGTGACGTTGAAAACCTCCCAGGCAAATTTCAGAGCCAGAGCTTCGCGGATCCTCCAGCTCTTCGCCAAACCTGCATCGATTCCGAAATAGCCAGGGCCACGGAAATTGTTGCGGCTTCCGGCTTCTCCTGGGAAGGGAAAGCGCAGAGGAGTCTGCGTGGAAAAGATTCCGCCCGCTACCGCAGCGGGGTCGGCGAAGACATCGGATACTCCATTCGCGTTCAGAAAGACGCCGGTCTTCACCGGCCCGCTTTGCACCATGTTGGAGTTGAACAGGAAATTGTTGGTGAAGCCGGTGTTGTCGATCACGCTGAACGGCAAGCCGCTGGTCCAGCGCGCCAGACCCGACACTTGCCACCCGCCCGCCAGCGCCTCAACCCACCCGCTGGCTTTGCTGGCCAGCAGCCTTCCTCGTCCAAAGGGCAATTGATAGACCCAATTCGCGGTAATCACGTGCCTCGTATCGAAGTCCGACGGAGCGTAGTTCAAACGGGGATTCCACGAATTCTGAATGTAACTGGCGACCGTGCTGCCGGCGTTGGTCACGGTGGAGGTCGTGCCCTGGGAATTCGTGCGCTCGGCGTCCGAACCCATATCGAGGGACTTCGCATACGTATAGCTGAAGTCTATCTGGAGTCCATGCGACATCGGGCGCCGCAAAATGAACTGGCCTGCGTGGTAGGCGCTGATCCCGAGCGAAGACCACGCGAACAGCGAGGAGAACTGCGGATTCCAGAAGGGTACCGGAGGCAGCCCCGCGCATACGGGCGACACACCGCCATTGGCCAGGGCCGTCTTGATTAACCCCAAGCGGAATGGGGCGCCAACTTCTCTTCCCGGGCGGTTCGACCATGAGAAACCTGAACAACCGTTGCTCCC
>Ga0209526_10000220_pt1 | contig 35724 bp, 37 predicted proteins | sample JacPinW_OM2H0_M1_FD_188566 | JGI IMG/M metagenome (GOLD analysis project Ga0209526, IMG submission 188566) | Forest soil microbial communities from Algoma, Ontario, Canada - Jack Pine, Ontario site 1_JW_OM2H0_M1 (SPAdes) (version 2) | ecosystem: Environmental > Terrestrial > Soil > Boreal... | reverse complement strand
GATCACCACCATGCTCGGCGATTTTGGCCTTATGACTGGTGTAGACGACCCCGTACTGAGCAATGCCGATCACGTCGGGTACCCGAGGATCACTCTCTTCAACGCCGATGAGCTGCGCCGCTCCCAGGCCCGTATATACCTGCCAAAGACCGGCAGACGTGACCGGCTTGCCGTCGACGCTCGCAGTGGAATCGTTGTAGTTCACGAGGAACTGCCTCGCAAATTCGGTGGCCGCGTTGGACCTATCGTTGAGCCAGAGGATCATGCCGTCGTCGTCGACCCCAAACGCTACCAAGGGTGTGGCGCCGGGGTGGGAGCTGTTCCACGCAGCGTTGAGAGCGTTGATTATTTTCCCATCGTCGATCCGGTTGAGGGCAGCGAGATTCATCGGCGACTGCCCATGTTTGGCCGACACGATAATCGCTGTGCTGTTGAAGAGTCCCCGCTGCTCGAGGGCGCTCACCATCTTGCCAAGGGATTGGTCAATGAAGTCGAGCGCGTTGGTCAAGACCGGCCCGGGAGTCGCGCCGTCGGCAAGATAGCCGCCTAGGGAGTTCCCCGACAGGTCACCCTCCGTTCTGGAAGTTGGCAGCTTCTGGCCTGTCGAAACGGTTTGGAAGTTCATTCCAAAGATCGCCGGCGTCCCTGGGTTACCACTGCCATCATGGCGATGACCATTGATCCAGTTGATGACGGCCTGAACCTTGTAGCCGTCGTACTGCTGGGTGAACAGGTTGTCCGTTGTCCAGTCAGGTTGGTTCAGCTCAGTGGGAGCAGCCTTGTTCGCGCTGCTGTTGATCTCGGGAGTAAAGTAATCGTCGACACCTTCGCCGGACGAACCGGACAGGGCCAGGTAGGCGGGATGCTTGTCAGACCACGCGGTCAGCAAACGGTGCCGGTGGGCCACCTCGAAAATCGTGTTTACTTTCAGATATTTGTTGGGGTAGATGGGCTCGCAAGTCTCGGGATCGACGGGCAAGTTCGCTGGATTGATTACCTTCACCGGATTGCCCGTCATGTTCAGAATATTTACCCAAGGATCCGGGCTGCCGGGAGGCAGGACGATGCCCTGACCCGCGTCAAGCGCGCCTAGGTTAATGTCAGCAGCTTCGGTGTAAGCGACCTCTCCGCCAGGTGCGGGGCCGACGCAGTTCGTGGTCCCGGCCGGAAACACCGCATGGTTCCAAGTGTCGTCATAGTAGATGCCGGTGGTTGCCGGGTTACCGCCCGTCACCTGCCCGATCAGTCCAGGGAACGAGTCCGAGGGAAAGGGCGTGCTCGCGTTGGAGTAGTTGACACCCTTAGCCACCAGCTTTGCCAACGTAGACTTAGGGTGGGTCTGGACGTACCAAGCCAAATCGGACTGATGCATCCCGTCGACCGATATAAGCAATACGTGTTCGACCCGTTTTTGGTCGTCGTCGTCTCGCGCCACTGCCGGGAGCGCCAGCAGAATGCCGGCAACTGCGCCGCCGAGCATCGCGGTTGTACACCGGAGTCTTCCGTCCTGCGGACGGAAGAATCTGAACGTGTTGTTTGACCAATTGGTATGTGACTTGGTCTTTATTTGAATCCCGCTTTTCATTTTGACTGTTTCTATTTCCACGCGAGCCGTCCTGTGCATTGTGATCCGCTCGTTTCCCTGACGGTTCGGTGTTAGCCCACTCCGAGCGACGGTAGCGTCTCTCGATCGTAGGGACCAAGTGGTTCATCGCAACGACAGGATTGAAACAGTTTTGTAACGTTTAGGTGAGGCGGGAGCGCGGCTTAGCTCTTCGCGCTGGCTCTTGACACAGCAAGAGCGAATAACGACTAGATAACTAATCTCCGTTGCTCCCTATGCCCAAAACAGTCTGCATTCTTGGAGCCTTTGATACAAAAGGCGAGGACCACGCATTTTTGCGTGAAGAAATTCTCAAGCTTGGCCACCAAGTTCTTACGGTGAATATCGGTGTACTTGATAGCACTACGCTTTTTCCAGTGGATTTCGAGGCAAGCGAAGTCGTTCACGCAGTTGGTCTTGACCTGGAAGAAATTCGCACGCGAAAAGACAAGGCTGAGGCGATGAAAGCGCTCGATCAGGGTGCGCCGAAACTCGTCCGTCACCTGTATGAACAGGGGCGGTTTGGTGGCATCATTGGAATGGGGGGATCAGGCGGATCAGCGGTTATTGCCTCGGCGATGCGGACCCTACCGATTGGAGTGCCAAAGGTGCTCGTATCGACTGTTGCGTCCGGAGATGTGTCGTTTTATGTCCGTGGCAAAGACATCACCATGATCCCGTCCATTGTCGACGTTGCGGGATTGAACCGCGTTTCTCGGCTGATCTACGCTCGGGCCGCGGGCGCAATCTGCGGCATGGCCCAAAACGAGCCAGCGCGCACCAGCGACGACCGGCCGATTATCACAGCGTCGATGTTCGGGAACACGACCGACTGCGTCGGCGCCTGTTCAAAGTCTCTAAAGGAGAAGGGATTTGAAGTACTGGTATTTCATGCCACCGGTGCCGGGGGACGCGCCATGGAAACGCTCGTCGCCGACGGCTTGGTGGAAGCTGTACTAGACATTACGACGACCGAGTGGGCAGACGAACTGTGCCAGGGTATCTTCAGCGCAGGTCCTGAACGGCTGGATGCACCGGGGCAACGCGGCATTCCGCATCTCATCGTCCCCGGATGTGTTGATATGGCCAATTTTGGCGCACCATCAACGGTCCCGGAAAAATATCGACAAGCAAAGCGACTTTTCTATGAGTGGAATCCCTCGGTGACCCTCATGCGGACGAATGTGGAAGAAAATCGCCGAATGGGTGAAATTTTTGCGCGAAAAGCAAACGCCGCGAAAGGCCCAGTAGCGTTCCTGATTCCGCTTAACGGAGTTTCGATGCTCGACGGAAATGGTCAACAGTTCTGTGATCGAGAGGCGGATCGAGCCATGTTCGACGCGATCAAAGCTAATCTCAAGCCGGGGATTCCAGTGGTAGAGCTCGATCTTAATATCAATGATCCGCCTTTCGCTGCTAAAGCTGTCGAAATGATGCTTGAGCTGATTCAACGAACGACAATGAACACCAACGAACGAAATTGACGCTGGCGTTCGTTGTCGTTCGCTGACGTTCGTTGGTGTTCGCTCTCTACTATGGGATTCACACGCAAACAAGTTCTGGAACGGCTGCAAAGAATCGTCGCGGCGGACCGTCCGATTATTGGAGGGGGGGCCGGGACTGGCATCTCGGCAAAATTTGAAGAAACCGGAGGGGTCGACCTTATCATTATTTATAATAGCGGCCGATACCGGATGGCCGGGCGTGGCTCTTTGTCCGGCTTGATGCCGTATGGGGACGCGAACGCGATCGTGATGGAAATGGCAAGCGAGGTCCTTACCATTGTGAAAGACACGCCTGTTCTTGCTGGTGTTTGCGGAACTGATCCGTTTCGTCAAATGCCGCTGTTCCTCAAACAAGTGGAGGAGGCCGGTTTTTCCGGGGTGCAGAATTTTCCGACTGTCGGTCTTATAGATGGATTGTTCCGACAGAACCTGGAGGAAACCGGCATGGGATATGGCCTTGAGATCGACATGATCCGTCAAGCCCACGAAATGGATTTATTGACCACGCCTTATTGTTTTAGCGCTGATGACGCAAAAGCGATGGCTCGCGCCGGTGCAGACGTTGTAGTGGCACACTTGGGGCTCACAACCAAGGGATCAATTGGTGCAACCACCGCGGTTACACTAAAGGATGCACCGGCAAAAGTTCAGGAAATTGCCGATGCGGCAACAAGCGTAAAGCGCGATGTGATCGTCCTTTGTCACGGTGGCCCTATCTCTGAGCCATCCGATGCGGAGTATGTTCTGCATCGGACGGAAGGAGTTCACGGATTCTACGGTGCCTCGAGTATGGAACGGCTACCGGTGGAAAAGGCGATTACCGAGACAATGAAAGCCTACAAAGCGATCAAGCTGAAAAAGTAGCTAAGCGAGAGGCCGAACGCACGGCGAAGTGAGTCTCCACGATCCAAGTTGGAAAGATAGCAAGATTTCTTAATTTCACCGATTCGGGCCAGGATCGCTGAGGCTTATTACACGGGCTAAGGTCTGCATTCAACGTCCGCCGGTTAGAGTGTTCTAGGTTAAGGCCGACCAGATTCCCTGGGCACACTTTGCACTACCGCATTGATATCTCGACGAATGGATCGCAGCCGTTAGTAACAGAAATATTTGGCGTTGCTGTATGAATAACTGCGGCATCGTCGTCCAGAATTTGCCTACTCATTCCGCGCTTTCTTATTCTAGCGAACTTTTAATCTATCCCTTCCACCGCATGACGGAGCACAGAGCGCGGGCCCTGAGATCCTCATCGACATCACGGTAACAGTCATTCTGCTCAGCCGCCTGGCACGGCATGCGCCTTTTCCAACATCCTCTTGTTAAACTAATGGGCGCCGACCCCTGGTTACCGCAGTAATCGAGGGAAGTTCACCAAAAAGCTGGCGGTAGGCTGCGGAAAATCGGCCAAAGTGGAAAAAACCCCAGCGTACCGCTACGTCACTCACGCGAACATCCGCACTATCACTTTCGAGAAGATCCTGGCGCGCCGCATTTAGCCGAGCAATCTGAGACCACGTACGCGGGGAAATACCGTATGCTTCTTTAAAGAGCATTTCAATGCTGCGCTCGCTCATCCTGGTCGCACTACACAACCATGTGCTCTCTAAGAAATTCTTCAGCACGCCGCATAGCCGCAAAGCGGTATCCGGCGAAATCTCTCTGGCTCTTGTGAGAAGCCTTGTCAGTGCTCGCCGCGGCGCGAATGAATTCATTCACTATTTCTTCGCAAAGGTTTGCTGCGGCGGGCCCGCTTAGCGCTCCTGAGTCAGCTAGGTCAGACAAAGCAGCTTGGATGACTGAGGTGAGGCTGCTCGCCCGGTCCGGAGCCTTGAAATTGGCCGTTCCGCGTTCTGGCAGTTCCAAGGGTCGGCCGGTGAGAATCGTCGCAACCTCTTGTAATTCGTGACGGTCGATTAGAAGGGCTTGCCAAGTTGTTCTTGGCGCATTTCTAAATTGGAGCTCGGCTCCTTCGGTGAAACAGAGGATCTCTCCTTGGGCAACGCGAAATCCGCTACACCAAGCCGGTTTTTCCGCATGAGGCGTGAATCCTAGACAGATTTGATCCGAGGAAAACTGTCCATTTACCGCAAACGCCGGCGCATAGTCGCCGCAATCCACCGAGGAGTTACCGAAAATGATCCGGCGATGTCGAACTTCAAAACTACCGCCTTCCAATAATCGGTGATCAAAGCGTCCGTCACGAATCACCTCCAGAAGATTTTCTGGATCAAAAGTTTCGATCCGCCGATCAAGAAATCCACATTGCTCGTTTGGCTGCATGATCTACCCGAAAGCAAGTAGCGGCCCGGACAAAAGGTATCGAGATCACAGGAGGCCGATCGAGGTCAAGCCTAATTGCTTTCGACGTTCTCTGGCTCGTCGAATAAAGGCCGAGCTTCGGTGCGAAAACTAGCCCGAAAGTTGGATCCGCGGGGGGCGGATGCAACTTTCGTCCCGAAGGACAGCTACGAGCAGTCTTGAGAACTGCTTGTAACCGGGCCAGTCAGCGGGTTCTTCGCACCAACCGAATCAATCTGCACGATTATTTCAGTCGAAGACCGAACGCAAAAATCTCTCAAAAATAAGCGGTGCAGTCGCATCTTGAAAAGCAGACCAAAAGCAAACCTACGAACCGGAATTAGTAACCATAGGAAATGCGGTCCAGCGCCGCTTGAGCGAAGGCAATGAGCCCAATGCCTCGATGATCGAATTGAACAAATTGATCGGCGTAAAAGGCTTGGCCAAGTAAGCAAACCCATCTTTCCGAACCTTGCTCTCCAGGTCCAGATCGCGTAAGCCAGTAGTAACAAGACCGGCACATCGCCGCCCGGTTCCGTGCCCCAGCTTCTTATTTGATCGAGAAGGTCAAACCCATCTCGACCGGGCATAACTAAGTCGACCAAGACGACGTCTGGTCGAACTCTCTTAATTGCATCAACCGCTGCAAAGACCTCTTCGCAGAGGGTTACTGAGGCGCCGAATAGAACTAGGCAACGACCGACGACTTCTCGAATCTGCGAATCGTCGTCCACCACCACGATTCTCAGCGGTTCTGAGCTTCTTGATACCATATGGAGTTGGCGCCCATATCGCCTGAAGCATTCGCTCAAACAGCGGAGCAGAGCTGTCGAATGCATGTAAAATCCTAGCGAAGGCAAAGGAATCCCGCTATCCACTTTCCGCAATTCTTGTGAGAAGCGAACCAATTGGCCGTTTACACGCCCCTTGCCGGGCGATCCGGCAGCGCCCTCTGACCTTAGTTAAAGCGTTTGGGCAAGGAACACGGCGTCGGACCGGCCGACGTTATTCCTGGACCGACGGGGCGGTCGCGCTCAGCCGTTCGACAAACGTCGGCTCGATCGTGTAGGTCTGCGAGCTCTCGCGGCTTCCGCGTAATTGCTCCATCAAGCAGCGGATGCTTAACGTACCGATGCTGCCAAAATCGTGCTTGATTGTTGAAAGCGGCGGGCGAAAAAACGCGGCTTCGGGAAGATTATCAAATCCGACAATCGATATTTTCTGCGGCACGCGTAGACCATTTTCTTCGCAGGCTTGAATGGCGCCAAGTGCCATTTGGTCGTTAGCAACAGCTAGAGCCGTAAATCCCTCACGGTCCTCCCTAAGTAACTTGAGAGTTGCTTCAAATCCTCCTCGCGAGGTCCAGTTTCCGTCAATGCAAGGACCGGGTGCGTGACCGGCCTCCTTCATTGCCTTTAACCAGCCTTGATAACGGAGACGGGCAACACGCCAAACCATTGGTCCCCGAAGATATGCGATTTTAGTATGTCCCAGACTGAGCAGATATTTGGTCGCCAAATAAGCGCCATGCTCCTGGCGGACATGCACCGAGGGTGCTTCAAAACCAAGATCACAATCTACCGCTACCAAAGGCACGTTCACGCACATCTCGCGGAGAGGACGCAAATCCATCTCAAACGGAAGATGCATGAGGATCCCCGCAACCCGATGGGCACACAATTTGTTAACCGCACGGCGGATCCGGTCGATGCTGGCGTCTCTAATCCCGGCAAACATCAAAGTATAATCGGTTTCCCTAGCCGCGCGTTCGACATTGATCATTATTTGGGCCGGACCATAAAAGCTGGTAGCCCATGTCACAAAGCCGATCACGGTCGAGCGCTGACTCACCAAATGCCGTGCTGTCATGTTTGGCCGATAACCCAGGTCCTCCATCACGTTCAGAATGCGTAACCGGGTTTTGGGGGCTACATCGGGCATGTTGTTAATCACTCGTGAGACTGTCTGATAGGAGACGCCAGACTGAGCCGCGACGTCGTGGATGGTAATGTGCTTTTTACTCCCTAATGTTTGCCTGGCCATAGCCGGATCCTAACACGAGCAACTCATTTCGAGGAGTCGTTTTCGGCGGGCTAACGTCGGAAGGCCATCCCTAGCGAGCTAAGGCGTCGGCCAGAATCTCGATTGGATGCAGCGCGATCCGACTGGTGCCGTCTTTTATCTGATGCCGGCAACTCGTACCGGGCGCTGCGATGATAGTTTCAGCCGGCGCCGACCGTACCGCCGGCAGCAAAACCAGTTCTCCAATCTGCATGGAAACCTGGAAATGCTCCTCTTCGTATCCGAACGATCCAGCCATACCGCAGCAACCGGATGGAATAACTTGGACTTTGTAATTCGCCGGCAGTTCAAGCACCTTGACAGTCGGAGTTAGAGAGGCAAGCGCCTTCTGATGACAGTGCCCGTGCAATTTGATCGCGCGCGGCTGTTGGGTGAACGCCTCGTGCCGGATTCGCCCAAGGTCCACCTCGCGCGCAAGGAACTCGTCGATGAGCAGAGCGTGTTTCGCTAAGGTCTTTGCCGCGCCGATCAAGTGCGCAGGAACGAGATCGGGTATTTCGTCGCGGAAGCCCAGGATGGCAGATGGTTCAATCCCTATGAGCGGTGTGTCGGCGGTCACCGCATTCTTCAGCAATTCGACATTCCGGATGGCTAATCGTCGCGCGTCGCGGAGCAACCCTTTAGAAATCTGCGCTCTACCGCTATCGACGTGTGGAGGAATGATTACTTGATAACCCAAGCGGTTCAACAGTCTCACCGCTTTGATGCCGATCTCCGCGTCATTGAAGTTGGTAAACTCGTCGCAGAATAGAAAAACGCGGCCGTTGGGAAAAGAGCCGCTTTGATTGGCATGAGAGCGGTACCATCGCCGCAAGGTGGTTTTGTACAATTTAGGTATCGAGCGCCCTTGGGCGAACCCGGCCGACCGTTTCAAGAGAGGTGCAATCAGGCTGTGGCCGATCGCAAAATTGTATACGGCGGGAGCGACAGACGCCAAAGCCATCGCCCGTGCGAAATTCCCAATTGCTCGTGAGCGCAGCGGCACTCCCCGTGCGTCGTGAAACTGCTGCAGCCATTCCGCCTTGAGACGAGCGACGTCTACGTTTGATGGACACTCCGATTTGCAACCTTTACAAGAGAGACACAAGTCCATCACCCCGGCGATTTCATCGGAATCAAACGGATTCGCCTTGAGCGAGCGAGTAAGGACTTCGCGTAACATATTGGCCCGAGCACGCGTCGTATCGCGCTCGTTGCGCGTCGCCATGTAGCTTGGGCACATGGTACCGCCCATTAGATGGGATTTGCGACAATCGCCCGATCCATTGCACTGTTCCGCCGCTCGCAAGATGCCCCGTGAATCCGAGAAATTCAGCACGGTCGCGAATTCACGCACCGCCTGTTCGGGCTCGTAACGTAGACTCGCATCCATCGGGGGGGTATCGACAATCTTGCCAGGATTGAATACCCCGGACGGATCCCAGGTGTGCTTGATATCCCGGAACAACGCGTAGTTCTTCTCGCCCACCATCAACGACAGGAACTCACCGCGGAGGCGACCGTCGCCGTGCTCGCCGCTGAGCGAGCCGCCATAGCGCTTCACCAGGTGGGCAACTTCGGTCGCGACGACTCGGAAGAGCCGCTGACCCTCTTTTGCCTTCAGATTCAGAATCGGACGCAGATGCAACTCACCCGAGGCCGCATGACCATAATGGACCGCAGAAAGACCGCGGCGCCGGAGAATATCATCGAAATCGCGAACGAATGCCGGTAGGTCCTCCGGATCGACGGCAGTGTCCTCGATGACAGCTACCGGTTTGGCATCTCCTGGTATGTTGGAGAGCAAGCCGAGAGCTGCTTTGCGAAGATTCCAGACGCGCTGCTGGTCGGCACCCCAAACCGTCGGATAGTGATACCCGAGACCTGCCGCCCTCAGTTCAGTCTCAAGCCGGCCGGCCATTTTCGCGACCTCACTACGAGCGTTAGCGGCTAACTCGACCGCGAGGATAGCACCCGGATCCCCCTGCACAAAAAAACGATTCTGCCGTTGCTCGAAATTGGTCTTGGTACATTCGAGGATATGGTGGTCGATCAGCTCGCACGAGCGCGGAGCATATTGTAACGCCACGAGATTGGCCCGGAGCGCCTCATCGATCGTGGCACAATGTGCGCAGACGAGTGCGCTCTCTCGCGGAGGAAGCGCTGTGCAAGCCAACGTAATCTCAGTGAGAAACGCCAGGGTGCCTTCTGATCCGGCGAGCAGCCGGCAGAAATTGAAAGGCGGACCATTAGGTGAGAACGGAGCGCAATCAGCAAGTGAATCGAGAGCGTAGCCAGTGTTGCGTCGATGGATCGACTTTTTTGGAAACTCACGCGCAATGGCTTCACGATTGTTGATGTCGCCGAGTAACTGGCCGATCTCTCGGTAGATCGTTGCCTCCAGCGAGGAGTCAGAACATTTAACAACGAATTCCTCAGGCCCGAGTGGCCCAAATTCAGCGACCGATCCATCGCTCAAAAGCGCTCGAACCGAAACGAGGTGCTCGCGCGTACTTCCATAGATTACCGAGTTAGCACCACAAGAATTGTTTCCGACCATTCCCCCGATCATCGCTCGGTTCTGAGTAGAGGTCTCAGGGGCGAAGAAAAGTCCATGCGGAGCAAGAGCCAGATTAAGTTCGTTGCGAACGACGCCGGGTTGTACACGCACACGGCGCCGGCTGGCATCGATCTCCAAGACTCGATTGAGGTAGCGCGAAACGTCGACGATAATTCCGGCACCGACCACTTGTCCGGCCAGCGATGTCCCAGCCGTGCGTGGCACCAATGCCGTGCCATGGTCGCGTGCGAACCGGATAAGTCGAATAATGTCCTCTTCGCTCTTCGGCAGGGCGACCGCTTGCGGCATCTCGCGATAAACCGAAGCATCGGTCGCGTAAAGGGTGCGCATCGCTGCGTCGAGATGAAGCTCGCCCGCTAACTCTTCAATAAGATGTTCGAAAACAGAGGGGCTGGGGGGAAGCATGGGGGAGAATATAGTCTCCCTGCCTCATTCGCGTCCATTTGTGTCTATTCGCGGTTCCTGATTAGAAAAAAAGGCAGCTATTGCGAGCTGCCTTCTATTTGATTCAAATCACGAACCCGCGTCGTTAGGGCTCGGTGAAGCCAGGCGGCTTCCCAACCGGGGCCCACTGAATTTGCGTATCCGTATTTCCCACTTTGTCGTGGAAGTAGTTCCACTGGTGCGATACCGGTGTAGGATTTTTCGGCTGTCGCTCAGTGCCGGCCAAGCAAATGCTCGCGCTTGATACCAACACCAATGCGATCGCTGCAACGGCCGGTCTCTTTATTGATGTAGATAACAAAGACGTCCTCATTGTTTCATGTCCTTTCAACAAAAACGGTCGCGTAACGCCGAAGCAGATCCAATAGAAAAGTCCTTCAAGATTAATAACCGTTAGTTATCAGTAGCAGCCGCCGCAACGCGTCCTTCAATCGGGTATGATGGATCATTGTATCCCGGCGTGGAGGCGTGACCCGGCGCCACGAGCCGGTTCACTAGGGCTTCGTCTTCCGCCGTGAAATCATAGCCGAGGGCAGCAAGATAATCCTCCCATTGTGGCTCCGTTCGGGGACCCGCAATCGGGGCCGTAACGATCCGATTGTTAAGCACCCAGGCGAAAGCAAACTGGCCCGGAGTGATCCCGCGTGAGCTCGCATGCTTTGCCAACTGGCCAGCGATCTGCAGACTTTCGGGTCGCCACTCGGTTTCCATGATTCGTTTATCCTGCCGGCCAGCTCGGGTATCCGCGGCCGGTGGATCCTGTGCCACATATTTGCCGGTGAGAACTCCGCGAGCGAGCGGACTGTAAGGTGCCACGCCCAACCCGTAATGGGCACACATTGGTAGGTGCTCGACTTCGGGCATCCGGTTCAACAGGTTGTAGTACGGTTGGCTTACGACCGGACGATCGATCCCGACCAGATCGCAAAGCCGGCAAATCTCAGCCACGCGCCATGCCCGAAAATTTGAGACTCCAAAATACCGGATCTTTCCCTGTCGCAGCAAGTCGGCGAGTGCCCGTACTGTCTCGTCGAGCGGGGTGGTGTGATCCTCTTTGTGGAGATAGAGAATATCGATGACATCGGTCCCAAGGCGACGCAGACTGGCTTCGACCGCATTAAAGGTCCGCCGCCGGGATAAACCGCGATCATTGGGGCTATCGCTAGTCGGGTTAGCCAGCTTCGTCGCCAGAATCCACCAGGACCGCTCGGGGCCGATGGCGCGCCCGACGACTTCCTCGGAATGGCCGTTATTGTAGGCATCGGCCGTATCGATAAAGTTGATCCCTGCTTCGTGGGCACGGGCGATGATTCGTCCAGAGGTCGCCTCATCGGTCGGACCCCCGAACATCATTGTGCCCAAACAGAGCGGAGAGACCTTAAGACCGCTGCGGCCTAAACTACGATAATCCATATTTCTCGTTTCCTTTCGTCGCCGGCTTTTACTCGTGAGCGAGCGGTTTTCGTTGGATCAGATCTCGATACCAATTAAACGAGTCCTTTGGGATTCGTTTCTGACTTTTGAAATCGACTTTTACGAGTCCAAACGTGGGCCGATAGCCGGAAGCCCACTCGAAGTTATCCAAAAAAGACCACACGAAATAGCCGCGTATGTCCACTCCTTGACTCATGGCTTCCCACATCGCGTGGACGTAACCATCGAGGAATTCGATCCGCTGCTGGTCGTGCACTTTTCCATCCTCCGATAACGTGTCGTCGAAATATGCTCCGTTTTCCGTAATGTAGATCGGAGGACACTGATACTCTTGATGCAGCCAAAGCAATAAGTCCCGAAAAACCTGTGGATTGATTTCCCAATCGAAACTAGTCCTCGGCAAGTGGGCTGGGGGCGAGACCTGGCGAAATCCGAGCAATTCGTTCGCGTCCGCCTGGATGTACGCACGAAAATAATGATTGATGCCTAAAAATGAAATCGGCTGGCGAATAGAATCCAGATCGCCTGGGCGAATGTAAGGATCCAATTCCGAAGCTACTCCATCTGGATAGCTGCCGGACAACAACGGTCCCAAAAAACAGCGATTCCAAAGATCGTTATAGCGTTCGGTCATCACCATGGAATCCTTCGAGTTATCGGCCGGGACGCCTGGGTGGATGTTCAGCGTCGTACCCAGTTGCCAGGAAGAATCGTGTGACCGCAGTGCTTGGAGTGCGAAGCCTTGCGCCAGGTTCAAGTGATGGGTTACCGCCAAAAAAGCAGCTCGATCGATAATTCCGGGCGCAAAGATTCCCAAAGCATGACCCAGACAAGCATAGACTGACGGCTCGTTCAGCATGATCCAATGCTTAACGCGATCACCCAAACGAGATGCAGTTCGTGTTGCGTAATCGGAGAACCATCCGCAAATATTGCGATTCGCAAAGCCGCCATGCTCTTGTAGGGCCTGCGGCAAATCCCAATGGAACAGCGTCGCGAATGGGGTGATACCAGCGCTTAGAGTCTCATCGACCAAACGATCGTAAAAATCGAGACCGGCAGCGTTCGGTTTACCGCGGCCGTCTGGTATGACCCGTGACCACGAAATGGAAAAACGATAGGCTTGGACCCCAAGTTCGCGCATCCGTGCGATGTCTTCTTTGTAGCGATGGTAGTGATCGCACGCGACATCACCCGTTTCCGAGCGCTCAACTTTGCCTGGTATGTGCGAAAAAACATCCCAGATAGAAGGGGCTCGTCCATCCTCGGAACAGGCCCCTTCGATTTGATAGCTGGCAGTGGCTGTTCCCCACAGGAACGGTGCGGTGGATTGATTTGGGCTCTGAGCCGTCATAAGCAGAATTTAGGTAATGGGGTTGGAGAGGGTAGTCAGGAATCTTTTTACGGAGATTTTCGTCCTCTTACTCGTCGTTGTCCTCGAAGATGAGGGACCAACGATCAGAAAATGCCGGCTATCAAGGCGGAATTTTCTGGACGAAGAACGAAGTCCTCACGTCAATCAGCCCCTCGAGGACGACGACGAAAAAGGAGATTGAACCTACTTCTTCAGCCCCTGCTTCTGGACCACGCGCTCCACCGTTTCGCGCAGTCGTCTTGCTCGCGTTTCGGGCCGTTTCGCATTGGTATTCCGCTCCACATATTCTTTTCGACGGACATATTCACGATTTAAACGGCATTACATAGAGGTCTCCCAGCAAGTGGGCAGAGGTGTGCGAAGCAAAGCAAGCAGGACCACGAGAAAGATCAATCCAAAGCAAAACATCGACCATAACCAAGGGCCCGAGAGAAGTCTTGGTGTAAGTCCGTTCGGCTCCCAAGGAAACATCTTCGTGGCGTAACGACTGAGATCGATCCCCTCGGTGTTGCCTGGGTCGGCATTGGCTAAGCGGAATGCTTCTTCGCACGCTGGGCAGACCGCAGAGCTTCCAAAATTCGGGCCACGACATACGGTACATGATTGGGTTGGTAGTCGCTTCATTTGAACGAGTGCGTTATCCGCAATCTATCACGAATTGGACACGAATGCGCGTTGAGCCGATTTCCGTTTTCGGGAAAATTTAGAACCAGATTTCCCAAACTCGGGAAGCCAGCAGTTCCCAAAAGGGTTCGATACTCGTCGGAGATTTGGGCTTACCGGAGAGATGATTGGTTATGAAATACAACCTAATGCGCGATGGCATCGAAAATGCTGAATTAGTTTGCTCGAGAAATACAGTGAACTCCGTAATTCATAAAATCCGTCATCATATCGTTGGTCAGTGCGCCTGCTGCAGCAGTTATCGATTGCTCCAGTATCAAGACACAGAGTTGGGAAATCTCTGTGCCGAATGTTCTCAGCATACTATGTCCGCCGATATCGAGCTAAACTTCGGCGGCTACGATCTCTCTCGACCGGAAGTAAGCAAGAAAAGCTGAGGCATCCGAACTCCAGCTTAGCTGTAAGTATTCGCGAATTGCTCGGACAAACGAACAAATCGGATGCTCTTGGTGAAGTCCGCAATGAAAATCACCGATTACATCTGAAAGATGGAGAACCCTTTCGCGGATTCGTTAAACGGCTTTGGCTATCTCGTGCGTTTCCAGCTCAATCTCGCCGCTGTTTTGGAGTACTTCTTTGGCTCGATTTATTTCCTCGGCGGTTCCGGTCACGAAAACGAGAAATTCACCGGCTTGCAGTCTCGCCTGGTACTTGAGAGCCCGGTCTTTGGGAATTCCTAAAGCCATGAGGCCGTTGACCAATGCGCCAATGCCAGCTCCACTGATCGCGCCCGCGATCAAACCCGCCAAAGGCCCTAATACGATCACCGTACCCGCCACCGGAAGCACGAACAACCCAAAGCCCATGAGTAGTCCAAACAGTCCGCCCACCCAGGCGCCAAAACCTGCACCTTCCAATGCGGCGTCGCTCGGACGGTAATAGCCTTGTATATCTTCGCGTATCTGAAAGTTACGGCCGATAATTGAGATTCTTTGAATGGGGATGCCGGCGCGCTCGAGTCGATGCACGGCTTCTTCGGCATCACTATGGTGACGATAAACGGCCACAACCGAATTGGTTACCTTTGCTTGCGTTGGTGGAGCGGGCGCCGTGGTCGGGTTAGTCGGTGCGGTTGACATATCGTTCCTGGTCCGTGGGAGGTGGGTCGGTTAGATGTAGATTTGGGAAATCCCTCTGGCTCCAAGTGAACTGACTGGAGGGGTTATCCGCCAGATTAGATGGAACCAGTCGAAAACAAAAACCGCAGAAAGATGGTCTTCCTACCGGTCAAAAGGAAGATCTGGAGGTAAACTTTAGGCGCAAGTATACGATTCGTGCCAAAATTTCCTGTCGGTTGGGTGGTACCGGTTCGATACCGGTGGTCGAAATAGAAAAAGGGATACGAGCCTGAAGCTGGTGGTTTCTGCCCGGGTTGGGCTAAATCACCGCCGTGCGCGGTTGGCCTGTGCTGAGATGCGGGTGTCCGACAGGCTCCCTTTACCGACGCGCAGCGAGTCGTGCGAGACAGGCTGGAGTCCTACCATCCAAATAAAGCTGATCGTGCCGAAAAGGATAAGGCTCAGAACAATCGCCGCTGAAAGGACTCCACGAACTACCGACCGACTGCGAAGAAAGGACACGCTCAATCGATCGGAATGCAACATATAGAATAGTACGCCTGAGCCCTCCGAAAATATTCATTCAGTTTCAGAAAGAAATTATTTTCCGGTCGAAAGACGACGAGTCAGCGGAGCCGGCTATTTCCAAATCAAACAAAGCGCAAAAATTAGCGCGAATAATAGCAACCACGCGATTCCTGCGGTGAGCATCAGCTTTGGGCCATGCTTCCCTAGAAGTGTAAAGTCGACCTGAAGACCAATCGCCGCCAGGGAGGTACCGATGAGCAGATTGGTCGGTTGGATGAGTTGATTCGTCGCGGCGAACTTCTGAAATCTGAATCATCAATTGACTGGATAGGCTATCAGCGCAGTTGATATTGAGATATCATGAGGTCTTGAGCGCGCCTCGCTCGACTTAAAAGAGTCCTCATGAATCCAAACGACCTCGACCTCAGACTTTTGCGATCGTTTCTCGCCGTGGCGCAGTGCGGCAAGATTTCGACTGCAGCCAAGCAGTTGCACCTGTCGCAACCCGCCGTCACCGCCCATCTCCGACGGCTGGAAGAAATTATCGGTAAACCACTGATTTCGCGTTCGACCCGCGGTGTTAAGCTAACCACCCAAGGGCATGTCTTGCAGAACCTTGCGGCTGAGATCCAAAATACGCTCTCGCGCATCGAAGCCTCATTCCACCGCGAACAAAAGCTGGGTGGCCAGCTCCGATTCGGCGCAAGTCTAACGATTGCATCCCAGGTGATCCCAACTTTCCTCGCAGAGTTTTGCCGGATCTATCCTGGAGTGACAGTCGAACTGCGAGTCGACAATACGGAGGTTGTCCTCGAATCGGTGCGAGAAGGAATCTATCCGTTCGGCTTGGTGGAAGGTAATCCGCGGGCCGCGGGACTCAGGCTAGAGCAGTTTGTCGAAGACGAAGTAATCCTGGTTGCTGGAACCAACCCGGCCTTTCGGAACTATCAACGCATGGCTGCGTCGGTTACTTCCCTGCAGGACCTCTACAAAATTCCTTTGATCTGGCGCGAATCGGGCTCCGGCACGAGAGCGGTGGTTGAAACCACCCTGCGCAAGTTAGGAATCCAAACCAGGCGCTTAGCTTACCAATATGTTATGGCCGACATCGAAGCGATTAAGACCGCTGCGATCCACTGTTTAGGACTCGCCTTTCTCTCTCGTTGGAGTGTGAAAGAGGAACTAGCTCTTGGCAAGCTTTGCGCGGTGCGTATTGCCAATCTACTAGTCCCGCGCGGATTGTATTGGGTTCTGCCCAGCGGCGCCTTGGGTGAGCCCGGCGATACGTTTGTCCGCTTCTGTAACGACTATCGCTCAAAACTAACGGCTGCTGGTGGCTGAAGGAAGAGCCGACAGTTTATCGAATAGAAGGCGTTGGCAATCCGAGTTTTGCCTTCAGTCCAGGAGGGACCCAACAAAAGTAGCCCTGAGACAAGTCCTCGCCGCAAAATCCTCAGCCTTATGTTGGCGGAGGTTGCACCGCCGGAAAGCTCACCCGATAATGTCGTTCCATAAATCCTCCAGCAGCGATCTTAAACGGACAGCATCGTCCCAACTGTTTGGAAGATGTTCAAAGTTGTAACCTCCGCGGACGGGACCCATCTCCGGTACGGCGATCATCGTGCGGTCAGATGCCGAATTACCCTCCAACCACATTCGAATGGTTGCACCGGCAAATGGCAGCCAATCACGTACTTCCCGGGTCAAGTTCCGCTCTCCGCTTGTGACCGGTACCTGACAGTGATGACCATTGAAAGGGCGAAAATGAAACTGCGCCGCGCTCTGGATTAAGTCCGGGCGAACTAACAAACGCTCGACATAATTGTCCGGCGTCAGATGTTTAACTACTGCAATGTGGGAAAAGTCCCAGGTAACGGGGAGGAGCTTTCCGGTCTCTTTGAAGTAACCATCTACGAGCGAATAGGTTTTCTCGGGTGTTTCGGTGCAGGTGTCTCGATGCACTTCAACCGCCGGCTCTAATCCGCCAATTCGGTCGGCATCTTCCATTAAGCGAAGCGTGAGACGAAGAGCCTCGCCTGGACTCGTGTCATGATCGGCCAACTGGACATTGACATGATGAGCGCCTACGTCCTTCTGACTCTTGAGCAGATCTGCAAATTTCTCTTCATCGCTCGAAGAAAAATATCCTACGACGAACAAATCTCGTTTTTCCGCTTCCCGACCATGGTGCGGTCCGAGCCGAGTCGTGAATCCGTCGAAACCAGCAGCTTTCACCGCATCGAGTTGTTGTTCCAATGCCCAAGGCTCAGAACTACTAGGGTAGTCGGTCAACGACCAGAGGTTGGCGACGTGCTTGAAATCCGGGGTTCCCATACTCTTCTTTTCTGGCGGGCGCGCTTGAAGTCGGGTCGGTCAGCCGGCCTCAGTGGTATTCTGATATTCAGATATTTTCACTCGTGTAAATCGTGAACGGAACTATAGCCGACTGTTTTTTGCCGGGCGCCGCGGCCTTAATGTCGATCAGCATTTTAATAGCTGAGTGGGCCAGCCGACTTAGGTCATGGTCCAGGATCAGGTCGATTGTTCCTGCGATGAGACCGGGGCGCGTGAGCGCGGTAAGTTCGTGACAAACGTGGGTTGGCATCGGCGACGGCCGGATCTCCTCGAGCGCTTGGATCGTGCCAACTCTACCGCCGCCGACCGTGTAAATCCCAACCAGGTTTTCCGAGCTCTTAAGCATCTCGAGCGTCTGTCGGTAAGCCATGCCCGGGTCGTCTCGACAGACCAAAGGCTCGAGAACTTTGAAGTCGGGAGCTTTCTCGCGAAAATAGCTGCGAAACCCAATTTCTCGATCTTCCTGTCCTAAATATCCATGACTGCCGATCAAAACACCGACTGTTCCGGGCCGTCCGCGGTGAGCGATCGCCCACGCAGCGGTTCGGCCAGCCATGCGGTTATCTACCCCGACATAGCCAGCCAGGTTCGATGCGGAAAGATCAGTGAGCAGGGCGACGACCGGGATCTGTTGCTCTTTCAAGACATCAATGGCATCGGCGACGTAGGGACTTTCCGTCGCTACTACCGCCAGAGCATCCACCCGACCGCCCATTGAACGCATCCTCTCGGCGACCTTGGAGGGCTCCAAATAATCATCCATGAATTCGATGGTCAGCTGAGCCATGAGTGAGGTGTCATGACGGAGAGCCAGCTCGAGTTCGTCAGCTAGATGCTGGTAAAAAAGGGAATCTCTTCTTTGGAGTAGGAACCCGCACCTGATTTGCCCAGTTGCGTGATTCCAATCACTATTGACTGATCCGGCAGGTTTGTAGCCCAAGGCCTCCGCAGCGGACTGAACGCGCGTCGCTGTCGGTCCTCGAACCGCTGCGCGCCGATTGATCACTCGGTCCACCGTCGCGATGCTCACGCCTGCTCGCTCGGCGATCTCTTTTCGGGTAACTCGTCGTCTCGTCATGCGGTTCGTCGCGCCACAAGTGTTCAACATACAGCAGCAAGATTGTTAAGAATAGCGAGTTCCTAATCTCGTTGCAAAAACAATATCATCCTGCCTGATATAAACTTTCAAATTGACTGGTAGTGAAAGGCTAAAGCCATCCGACGGTGCTTCTTTCCAGGCGGAAGATACCTCTCTGGGACATGAACTGAATGGAATGATATATACTATCAAACACAGCAAATATAGTGTCAAAAAGCTCAACAAAAGAGTTTGTAATATATCAAAACGGATGCTACAATCTACCCGCCATGAAACACCAGACTGACGACTGGTACCGCCCCCAGATCTCTCGCAAGGAGCTCAAGGATTTAATGCAACGTAATGATGCCAATGGACTGATCGACTTCGGTTTATGGGGTCTACTTCTTATTGCCAGTGGCTATCTTGCTTATGCCGCACTCGGCACCTATTGGGTCATCCCGGCATTCTTTATTTACGGCACCATCTACAGCTCCTGCGATGCCCGCTGGCACGAATGCGCTCATGGGACACCGTTTCGGACCCGGTGGCTGAACGAGTTCTTTTATCGGCTGTCGTCACTGATGAACATGCGGGAAGGGACCTACATGCGATGGAGTCACACTCGGCATCATACCGAAACCATTCAGGTCGGGATTGATCCCGAGATCCAGGTCATGCGGCCGGCGAATCTCACCAATGTAATCCTTGATTTTCTCTGGTTGCCCGGCGTGTTCGCGATGCTCAAAATGATGACGCTGCACGCCCTTGGTATTATCACCAAAGAAGCACGGGATTTCGTCCCCCAAAGCGAATGGCGCCCGATGATCTGGTGGTCGCGCCTTTACGTTGTCATTTACCTGGGGATGATCGCCTGGTCGATCGCCGTTAAGAGTTGGCTTCCGCTTCTCTATTTTCCGCTGGGGCGGCTTTACGGCGGCTGGTTACACCAGGTTTTTGCTCTGACCCAGCACGCCGGCCTGGCCGAGGATGTGCGCGATCACCGGCTCAACACCCGCACCATCAAACTAAATCCGTTTTTCCGCTTCCTCTATTTCAACATGAACTATCACATCGAGCATCACATGTTCCCGACGGTGCCGTTTCATGCGCTGCCGAGACTGAGTGAGCGGATTCAAAAAGACCTGCCTCGCCAATATAAAGGGCTGATCGACGCTTACCTAGAAATCGTGCCCGTACTGATCAGGCAATCGAGCGATGCCAATTACTTCCTGCTTCGCGAGCTGCCAGAGCAAAATGGCTCAAGCGGTTTAGCGGAAGCGAACCCGCGGCCAGTCACTGAGCAATCGAACGAAAAAAACAGAGGGAACGTCAGCCATGTCTGACCAAGTGGTGGATTGGCATGCCGTTTGTGGAGTAGATGAGATCGACGAAGAAGATCTCATCCAATTCGAACATGAGGGCAAGGTATTCGCGGTCTACCATACGCCGAGCGGTTTTTACGCTACGGATGGAATCTGTACCCATGAAGAGGCCCATTTGGCTGACGGACTGGTTTTAGGCGAAATCATCGAGTGCCCGAGACATCAGGGACTGTTCCATATTCCCTCCGGCAAAGCGAAAGGGGCACCTGTCTGCATCGATCTGCGGACTTATCCGACCAAGGTCGAAGCCGGGCAGATTTACATCGGTCTCCCAACATAGAACCACTGGTTGGGTCACCAGTTCATATGCGCGTCCCCCCCAACAGCTATCGAACACGCAAGCTGATCCATTGGAATCGCCAAGCAAACTGGGCAATTCCCATTCAGTGTACGACGGAACGGATCGTCGGTAGGGACTGGCTTCTGCCGTTCCGGTTCTTGATCGAGGAAGACGGACGAAGGCTGTGTCGGACCCGCTGCGATTCCTTCTCGCCTGGTATTCCGGGGACCTTGCGTGATACCAACTCACGGTAGAACCCAACTCATTTTCTAGATGTTACACTATGCAGCTAAATTGAGATAAGACAAACTATGTTGATCCCATGTTCCCCCCATATCCCCGGGCAGCTCGGTACCCGTGCAGCGTTGGTAGTTCGCAGGGTCGGCACATTAGCACTTTCGCTAGTGCTCGCCGTCTCCGCATCGGCCGCCGAGAGCCTCAATATTGTGTTCACCTGCCATGCGGCAACGACGAACTCGTTCTGGCAGGCGGTTAAGCTCGGTTTCGACGATGCCTGTACCAAAGTGGGTGCGAAGGGTCAGTTCAGTTTCGTGCAGAAGGACAGCTCGATCGAACAGCAAGTCGCGAATATGGAAGCAGTCGTCGCTCGTAAGCCGGATGCTCTGATCACCTCACTGGTCGACAACAACGCCTTTGTCGGGGTGCTCAAGGATGCGAAGGAGAGGGGCATCACCGTTATCTCCTCAAATGTTGACGCCACCGCAGGGCCTGAACTCGCATTGCGAGAAGCTTTCATCGGACAGAACTTCATCCCGGCCGGAACGACCTTGGGCAAGCGATTGGCGGCGCTCTTTCCCAAGGAAGGGCCGATCCACGTCCTCGTGGGTGTTAATGCTCCCGGTCAGAATTGGGCGGAGCAACGCGCCCAAGGCGTAATGAATGGGTTGGAAGAGTTCAAAAAAGCCAACCCGGACCGACAAGTGACGATTGACAAAATTGATGCCAGCACCGAGCTCGCCGTCGTCTCGGACCGGGTCGGCGCCTATCTGACTGCTCATCCCGATACGACTGCCTATTTCGATATGGGATACTTTCATGTTGCCGTAGCCGCCCGGCAAGGTACTCCTGGGAGGGTTTGATCTGGTACCGCAAGTGCTCGAAATGATGAAAGCAGGTTACATCCAGGTCGAGATCGACCAGCAACCGTATATGCAGGGCTTCATGCCGGTGATGGAAGCTTATCTCAAGAAAAATGTTGGCTTGGCGCCGGCCAACATCGATACCGGCGAAGCAGTGATTACCCCGGATCAGGTCGACTCTATCATGGCGCTTTCTAAGGAGGGTAAACGGTGACTCAACTAATCCGGGCAAAGGCCGGCGATATAGCTCCGACCGCAGCGTCTGGAGGAACTGTGAGGAAGCTATTCAGAATCTATCTGGAGAAACCCGAGCTGGCCGGCGTCGCATTACTCGTCATTTTGACGCTGGTGTTCGTCTTCCGCTCCAACGGCGTCTTCCTTTCGGCTGACAATCTACGTGGCATCCTCGGCCTTCTCCCGGAGGTAGGGCTGGTTTCAATCGGGGTCACCTTGTTGATGATCTGCGGTGAATTTGATCTTTCCGTTGGGTCAATGTTTGCCCTTATGCCCGTCTGTGTTGCGGTGATGACGAACCACGGTGTGCCCTTCATTCCCGCAATGCTGCTCGGGCTGGCGATCGCCGCGGTGGTGGGCTTCGCCAACGGCTTCATCACTTTGGTTTTCAATATTCCCAGCTTCATTGCTACGCTGGGCATGTTATTCATGGTGCGCTCGTTAACCGTCGTTCTAACCGGCGGATTTCCCCCGCTGCTCTCAAGCGAGCTGCCAATCGGGATCTTTACCCAATTCGTCGGTCCGGCTGGAATACTCCGCGTGTCGTTCATCTGATTCGCCGTCGTCGCCCTCATCGCTGGAGCGATGCTTGGCGGCTCGAACTTCGGCAATTGGATCCGCGCGACCGGTGGCTTCCTCGACGCCGCTAAATCGATGGGAGTGCCCGTGTGGCGGGTGAAAATGTCGTGCTTCGTCATATGCTCGATGCTGGCGGGCTTTGCGGGAACGATCCAAGTCTTCCGGTTAGGTTCCGCGCTTCCCTCAATCGGAGACGGGCTCGAGTTACAGGCGGTAGCCGCAGCAGTGATCGGCGGAACGGCTTTGACCGGCGGCGTCGGCACGGTGCTAGGCGCTATCGTTGGCGCGCTACTCATTCGTGTCATCGATAACGGCCTAGTGATGTCTCAGGTGGATGCCAATTGGTTCAAATTTGCCGTCGGCGGACTGACCATATTCGCCGTCGTGGCCAATTCCTGGCTACGGTGGACTGCACGCCGCATCAAGGTAGAGGGCTGAAATGACTACGCCTTTCATCTCCGTCGGCGACCTGCACAAATGGTATTCCGGGGTGCACGCTCTCAAGGGCGTCAACCTCGACGTTCAGCCCGGTGAAGTGTGTGGTCTGGTCGGCGACAATGGCGCCGGCAAATCGACGCTGATAAAGATTCTTGCTGGTGTCCACCGCCCGGACCGCGGCGAAATCAGGATTGGCGGTCATCTGGTCGAAATTACTTCACCCAAGGTCGCGATGAAGCTCGGCATCGAGACGATCTATCAGGACAATTCCATGGTTCCAACCATGTCGATCGCGCGCAACCTTTTCATCGGCCGCGAACCGCTCCGGTTCGCGATCGGCGGGCTCGGGTTGATCGATCACGCGCGCATGCGCGACGAAGCGATCCGCGCCATTGCTGATGTCGATCTGCATTTGCGTTCACCCGACGCGTTGTTGAGTGAACTTTCTGGTGGTCAGCGGCAGGGTGTCGCCATCGCCCGTGCCATGCATTTCAAGTCGAAAGTGCTGATTCTTGACGAACCGACCAATCATCTTTCGGTAAAAGAAACAAAGAAGGTGCTGGCATTCGTACGTAGCCTCCCGGCACAGGGAGTCACCGGAATACTTATCAGCCATAACCTGCATCACGTTTTCCAGTCGTGCGATCGCATTGTTGCTATGGCCCGCGGCGAGATCGTCTTGGATAAGCCGATCGGCGAAACCAACGTTGATCAGGTCTCGGATGTTCTATGACGGATCACCCAATCGGGATCGCATTGATTGGCGCCGGCCGATCGTGGCACTCTGCTGGATACCAGCCTTGAGCTCTGGGATCAGCATTTCAATACGAACGTGCGCGGCCCGTTCCTGACCATGCAGCGTATGGTAAGACACTTGGTCGAGACCAGGCAACCTGGCAGCATCGTTAATATCCTCTCGATGTCCGCCTACTGCGGGCAATCTTATCTGACTCCGTATTCGGCCTCAAAAGGAACCCTCGGCCACACTCACCAAAATGTAGCGAACGCATTTGCCGCCAAGCATATCCGTTGCAACGGCATCCTGGCCGGATGGATGGATACTCCGGTGAGGACCTGACTCAGCAGAAATTCCACGGGGTCGGCGAAGGGTGGTTGGCGAAAGCCGAGGCTGCTCAACCGATGGGGCAACTGGTCAAGCCCGATCAGTTGGCCGGGCTTGCCGCTTACATGCTAAGCCCAGAGTCTGGCGTGATGACCGGAACGCTAGTCGACTATGACCAGCGGGTTTGCGGGAGCCTATCCTGAGTAGATAGAGGTTTCCCGCGACGGAGGAAGAGTTGCTTTCGACCTCATCAAGGTAGGAGTTGTATCTCTTGCGGCCGAAGCAAGCGCGGGATTTCAACCGAAGGAAGACTACCGGGTTCGGACGTCCGTCGCATTGGGCGTTGAGACAACCCCGTCCTTGTAAGTTACCTGATGGTAATTGCCGTCATCGCTTCGGTAAGTGTAGAGCTCGTAAGGAACATAATATTCGACGAACTCTTGCGTATCGACCGGCTGGCCCCAATAAGTGTCAACCAGGTCCATGGGCATTCCGTCGTCCACTCGATCATCCAAAAGATCATCGCACCAACTATCGACTGTGAACGGCGCGTATCCGAGACCAATTAGGTTGAACAAGAAATCTCGTGTCCGATTGAGCTTCTCTCTGCGGTCGTCGGACATCTGTGGGTAAGAGGCGAACTTATTCTCATAGCGCTGGAATTTTTCGTTGATCCGTGCGCTGTCTTCAGATGGCGCGGGTTTGGGAGATAGATGTTGTACCCCGATTTCGCTGCTGTGACCGTTGATAGCCGCAGAGTCGCGTTGCGGTTCTTGACCACGAGCTCCGAAGTGTCGGGCCAACTCGGGCGGGTTAAGTTCTCGCGTCTGTGGTACCACTCCTTGTCGTCTAACCGCGCTTATCTGATTGGTCGGACCCGGGACAAAACCATTCCGGTTTCCTCCCGTCTCACGGTTCGGGTCGACGAGTGGACCGCGGTACTCAGGACGTTCCATGGTTTGACCGCGATCGCCGTTGAGGTACGGGTTATGAGCAGCAACACTACCGTGAGGCGCATTCAATCCAATACGCTGAACTGATCCTACAGAGCCACCTCGAGATGCGTGTTCACCGCCGTTCTGGAACCCTGCAAAGGAAAGAGAGGTTGTTGATCCAAAGACAAATGCAATGCAGGCGAACCTAACCAAAAAGTTCCACCGTGGACCCAGGAAACCAGTCACGGTAGAGAAGCAAGTTTTCATGAAATGGACGCGATTCCTTTGCTGAATTAGACCAGTGTACTGACCCATCGGTTACTACGAAGGGTGCTTATCCGGTCTTCAATCAGACACTATCACTCTCCATCACTCACTCTATGGTCTGAAATAACCATCCTTAATCGCTCGATCGGGTGATCGCGCCGTAGCTAGAACGATACAAGTTAGCCCAGAAGTGTCGCTCCGGAGAAACCTTTTATCCGATTTATGCGCAGTAAGCTAAACATCCTTTAATGAAACGAATTACGCATGCGGACACTCAGCCCAAATTGCGAAAGTTTGGTCCAAAAACCAAGTGTGCACGGTGGAAAAGTAACGCTCTAAAATTCGATCAATACGCGTTTCTTTCGGCCTCCGGAACTGTCGGAGGATCCCCCGAATCACCGCCGTTCCCTCAATGAAACGTTCATGCGTCGACTTGCCGTGTTGCAGTCGTCATGTCATCGCAAAACGACGATTCGACGACCGAGACCTATGGTCTTAACTGGGGCTTTCAGCGGCGAAGCGCTATTCCAACACCAGCGTCATTTTACGTGATCGACAACTCCGTATTCTCTGGCTTCATCAGCCGACATCCAATACTCGCGATCGATGGCGGGCAATATTTCACTCTTCGGCCGGGAAGTGATTCCGGCGAGGATATCGGCCGTGCGATCTCGGGCAAGTTCGATACGCCGTTTCATTCGGCCCAGGTCGTCAGCGTTACCACTAAATTTAATCGATGGCTGGCAAAGACAGATACTAGAGTTTCGGTTTGCTGTACGCTTTCCCTTTTTTCCGGAGGCCAGAAGTATAGCACTCACCCCGATGGCTTTCCCCGCACAATAAGTCCGGAGATCGCACGTTAAGGAGTTGAGGACATCGCAAATTGCTAATGCGCTCATCTCCGACGGATGGTCGGAATTTATCCAGAGTGAGATTTCCTGACTCGGATCTTGCTGCTGCAGAAAGATCAACCGGGCGATGACAAGATTGTAGTTTTTCTCATCCAAAGTCGGACCAATCATCACGGTCCGTGCACGCAGCAACTCTGAAGATAGATCGGGTTGGAACCGATCAGACTTATCCGACTTGGCTGCGCTCAGGGTGTGCTTAGTCATAAAGAACGAAACTAGTATCTCCTCCCCGTGCCGTCTAATCGGAAACCGGGTGGTCGTACACTCTGACTGTATGCTTGATTTACCTGGAAGTGAGCCAGTGAACTTTTGGCTTAATGCGACCCATAAGTCGTGTGAGACCCATGAGTCCCATCGGGTGCTGATCACACTGCCGCGCTAGATCAATCAGACCGCCCAAACAATTTCGCGAGGCGCAAGATGCACTTCATGCCTTGATCGGCATCCATACTTCCATACCCCCGCTTCCGGTTTGCGGATCGAAATTTTCGTCGTAACGCTCGAAGAAGCCCGGCGCGTCAGCTGCGACTTCGTAGCCCGAGTTCGGGAGCCACTTTCGCCCAATCGCATCTATCGTGTTCCAGAGCCTTGATACATGTTCAAGATGCGGAAAGACCGCGTATTTGTGCGCTGGAATTCTCAACTGGCTCAATTCGCCGGCAAGACCGGAGAAGTCTGATACTTCGACCCCCGCTAGATAATATTCGCAGCCGCAACTGCCATCGCCTTTAAACAAGGAAACGCCATAGGCAATATGGCCCACCTGTCCAGGGACGTTGCCGATATAAGGCACGAAGCGCTGCCACAACGCAGGAATGTTTTCGGCGTCATCAGTGAGATGCTCTCGCAATCCGGCAATAAGCAACGGCTTGCCGTCTTCAAAGCGCGGGGTTTCCAGTTCCACTACGAGATTCTTATCGGTTTGCATGTTTCCTTTCGTTTTGAGGTTGTTGATCTCTCTTTGGCTCAATCTTACGACGAACGGGCTTACCGATTCAGGACAGTTAATTTGAATTTGATCTCTGGGTCCCAAATATGGGCCTCGATATATGAACATACCCACATCCCGCGGCGCTTCGCATCGGCGATATGGGCGTCGAAATCATAAGTCGTCATTGCTTCCGGCAGTTCGGCGTAGGTAAAAAGCAGTTGATGAAAAGGCTGATAAGAGTAGGGAAAATCGGGGCGAAATAGCCGTTTGCCCCACACCAGATGAAAATGATCCGGATACATAAAAGTAAGGTACTCCGGCGCTAAAAGTGAAATGTTGATTGGAATACTTCTGCTGTCTCGATACATGGTCATGGTGCGATCGAAAGCGCCCAAAACGGCAAAGTAGGGGCGAATCTGGGGCTTGATTCCAAATTTCTCCCCATATTTTTCAATCAGAAGGTCGTCAGCGGCTCGGCGTATCTTAAAAAAATTTGGACCGAGCGCGAAGCGATTATACGATGTGTCCACGTACTTCTCCGCTTCGATAACTGCTTCAATCTCTTCATCGGACAAGTCGCAAATGTTGCGAAACGGGCCTTTATCGGCCTCGAAGTAATGAGTGACAAACCCGGGTAAGCTGCTCATCGGAGCGGAGTTTCATGCTCACGATCTCGAATGGATGTGATCTCCTCAAGCAGAGAATGGACGCCTGCGTGAAATCGCGCAAAAGGTGGGTTTGTTGTTCGCACTGGCCCGCTGGCGAGGCTCCCACCGCATTCAAGTCTTTCCAAAGAGAGAAGCAGCGATTTTGGCTCCCTTTAGTTGTGTTTTAGGGTCGACGTTTGACGGCAATGAAGCGCCTAAGTATTCGTGTAGGTTCTCAGTCAACGTCTATAGCCGGTTCGGCTGGGAGAGATGCCGAGTCACTCCGGTTATACTAAAAGAAAATGTTATGACTAATCCGTCGAAAAAAGAAGTATCCCTCGGTTTTATCGGGTTGGGCAATATGGGTTTGCCTATGGCAGCTAACCTCCTGAAGGCGGGCTACCAGTTGCGGGTATACAATCGGACAGCGAACAAGGCTGAACCATTAATAGCCGGTGGTGCGAAGTCGGTCAGCTCTCCCAGCGACGTGATCGAGCCTGGAGGTATCGTTTTTACCATGTTGGCAGACGACGCTGCAATCGAATCGATCGCGGGCAGTAATTCGGATTTCGTGGATCGTTTTGCTGGAGGCGGAATTCACGTCTCCATGAGCACGATTGCCCCCCAAACCGCGCGGGATCTGGCTGAACATCATGCCAAAGGAGGCGTCGCTTACCTGGCCGCGCCCGTAATCGGCCGTCCGGATCGCGCCGCCGCTGGAACTTTGTTCATTCTCCTGGCGGGCGAAAGCAATGCCAAGCAGATGGTTGAGCCGTTGTTGAAAAATCTAGGGCAGCGGATCTTCGACTTTGGTGAAAAACCGTGGCAAGCCAACGTCGCCAAGCTGGTGGTAAATTTCAACATCGCTGCCGCGATTGAATCTATGGCCGAGGCATTTACCCTTGCGGAGAAGGAAGAAATACCGCGACTAAAAATCGCGGAACTGTTCTCGGAAACGCTCTTTTCGGGCGCTGTTTACAAGGGATACGGCGATCTTGTGGCTCGGCATCAATATAAACCAGCCGGGTTTCGACTGCGGCTAGGTTGGAAGGACGTGCGCCTGGTTTTACAAGTCGCGCAAGAGAGTGAGACCCCGATGCCGATCGGTTCGTTGCTCGGCAACAGGTTCCTTTCGGCCCTGGCAAAAAATCGGGCCGACCTGGATTGGTCGGCCTTGGCCTTGGGCGCTTCGGACGACGCGGGACTGACGCCCTAACCATCGTTTGCTTCTCCGAAGCGGCGAAGGCGTATGAGCAGCTAGCGGCTCGCCATGTTTTGGGTAAAGTCATGGTTCGGATCCGTCAGCTGAAAGCGAACCATTATGAAAGACGAAGCAGAAGATCAATCCGTGCTCAAACACATCCAGCAGCTTGCTGCGGAGGAGCATCGCCTATTCGCGCATGAAGCGCTCACTGATGCCGATCGTGCGCGGCTAGCGAAAATCAATATCGAATTAGATCAGTGCTGGGACCTGTTGCGGCAGCGTCAAGCTTTGCAGAATGCAGGACGTAATCCGAATGAAGCGCATGTGCGGCCGCCCGAGATCGTCGAGAACTACGAGCAGTGATAGGGAAGGAGCGGCGACAATTTGTGTGCGAAGCCGAAGGATCGGGCTTAGCGTCAACTCGTCCGAGAAACTACCTTTAATTCAAATCCCAAATGAAACCGAATGTTACTGTCGCATTGCTGGTGCGCCTGGAGGCGAAACCCGGAAAGGAAGTCGATGTCGAAAGGTTTCTGCGCGGAGGCCTGTCCATCGTGGAAGATGAACCAGCGACGACCACTTGGTTTGCTATCCGGCTGGGACCGTCCACCTTCGGTATCTTCGATGCATTTCCGGACGAGGTAGGGCGCCAAGCGCACCTATCCGGCCAAGTTGCTGCGGCGCTGAAGGAGAAGGCTTCGGAACTTTTCGCGGAGCCGCCGCAAATCGAGATGGTTGATGTTCTTGCCGCTAAGCTTCCGGGTTAGGCAAAAGAACAACAACCACAGAGGTTCAGTCCGTTTTCTTCGCCCAAGCGGCGATGACGGCGTTTCTCGGCGTTTTTCCTGCAGAGGAGTGTCTCGCATGGCCCGGCTCGTTCGTCGCAATGAAAAGGAGACGCCCGTGAGCAGTAACCTCTCAGATCTTATCCGTAAGTATTATTCTAGTTATGAGTCAAAAGACAGGAAGTCGTTGGAAGATTTGCTGAGTGATGACTTCACTTTTAGCAGTCCACTCGATGATCACATTAGTAAGAGGACTTATTTTCAAAGGTGTTGGCCGAATAGTGAGACAATCAGCGTCTTTCACATCGAGAAGCTCTTTGAAAAAGGGAATGAAGCTTTTGTTCGTTATGAATGTGAACGGATAGTCGGCCCCAAATTTCGGAATACCGAGTACTTGAGAATCGAGGGCGACAAGATCAAGGAAGTTGAGGTCTATTTCGGCTCTCTTCCTGAAGCCGTCGTGGGAAAGTAAGATCTTTCCGTCATGGCGCGACAAGAGGCTATCTCGAGATTGGTTGGAACGACATGCGGGAACAGGTAATGAAAGTTGGAGGATTATCCAAGGCGCGGCTGAACCGGATGCATGGCGTCCTGGCTGGCCAATTTATCTTGATTTCTGCACCTCGGCCTACCAGACGATCGACGACTGAGGCGTGCTCCTGACGAGCGATGAGCGGGCGATGTTCAGCCTCAGGGCGGCAGGAAACAATGTCGCCGAGCTGCAGCAAATATTCCTGAGCGTAGGCCGATGGTCGGAAGTAAATGATGTCCTTCACCTGTTCACATTCGGCTTAAATCTGTGGGCGCTACCGAACCCTTCGCGGGCCCAAACGGGACTAAGATCGAAAATACGCCCAAACTGAATGTCATAGGCTAGAGCGGCTTTCATTCACTCTCAGCCCAACGGGCCATCAGTTCGTTGCTCGGCCGGCTTTTGTCGATGACCTTGCCCGCGGTTTCCGCACCCGCGACTGGCAAACCCCGAGGATCGAGCAACCCAACCTGAACGAGGACAGAAGCCTGGTCCCAATAGATATGCTCATGAACCAGCTTATCGCCTTCGAACTTGACGATACCGACGGTAGGGACCTGGACTACCCGTCCGGTCGGCGGTATACCGGGCAGAAGCCAATCTACCTCCGTAGTGTGAGTAAAGTGCACAATGAATTCATCAACGACGCAGTCAGCACCGACTGTGCGGCTGATTGGGATGAGCCGGAAATCGGGCGGATTCACTCCTATGAAATGGTATTTGTAAAAGCGCTTAAGCTGATCGTGCCCGACTCCTCCCGTCATCGTAGGAATGTGGTTGACGTAGGGCTCCGGCACCATAGTTGCCATCGTGGCATCAACATCCCGGGTCTCGAACTCGCAGCGGCAGTGTGCTTCCCAAAGAAGCCATGGTGGCAGGAATCCGATGGCCATGACTGCTGGTTCCGCGTCCCGGAGCGCCGGCGGCTTGGGTAACGGAGGATGTTACGGCCATTCCAAAGAACATCTACGGTGTGACCAAAGCGGCCGCGGAGGACCTCTGCCAGCTGTTCCACAGGAACCACGGACTTGCGTGCATCGTGCTCAGGACATCGCGTTTTTTTCCCGAAGTAGACGACAATCGAGTCGTACGGGAAACCTACGCTGACGATAACGCCAAGGAGTATCTTTTCCGGCGGGTAGATATCGAGGACGTCGTCAGCGCGCATGTGTTGGCCGCCAACCGCGCACCGGCGATCGGTTTTTGCCGATACATAATCAGCGCAACCACACCGTTCCTGCCCGACGATCTAAGAGACTTGCGTACAGATGGGCCGTTGGTCGTGCGGCGGCGCGTTCCGGGCTACGAAGCTGAGTACAAGCGGCGTGGCTGGAAGATGTTTCCGAGCATTGAAAGGGTGTACGTCAATGATCGGGCCCGTAACGATCTCGGTTGGAAACCACGTTTTGACTTCGCCGCTGTTATCGAGAGCCTGAAAGCGGAAGATGATCCGAGAAGCCCTCTGGCGCGGATCATCGGGTCAAAAGGATACCATGCTGAGGCGTTTGCCGAGGGACCTTATCCTATCGGATGAACCTGAAGCGAGACGGGTTTCCCGCCCTGATCGAGAAACCCGCTGTCAATTGGACACCCCTATGACTTTTCCAACTGAGGCATGGTTCTCTCCGGTCTTGATTATGAAATCCGCTACATCGGCACGCGAGATGGTGAAACCGAAACGGGGCAGGTGGCTTTCCTTTACCCGATACTTACCGGTCCGCGGCTTGTCGGTCAGTCTGGGTGGGCGAACCATTGTCCAATCGAGTCCGCTCTTTCGAAAAACATCTTCCATCTCAGACGCATCACGGACGACGTCCGGGAAGAACAGGCGGCCGAAAAGGTGCGTTGGCGGGATCATCGAGTCCTTGAACAGGAAAGCAGTCGACTCGACTACCACGCGCCGAATTCCCGCTTGAAGCATTCCGCCGGTTAACGCAGCGGCGAAACGCTGTAAAAGAGTAGCGTCGGCTTTGGCTAGGGGCAGACGCGGACCAAAACCGGATAGCACCGCATCCTGACCTTCCAGCACCCGCTGGAGCTCGGAGCTATTCAGTAGATTTCCTCGAATGACGATGAGGCGGTCACCAAACCTTTTGAGTGCCTCTGGTGCGCGAACAAATGCCGTGACCGAGTGACCACGGTCAATCGCCTGGCTGACAATCTCCAGACCGGTGCCGCCGGTTGCGCCTAGTATAAGTAGTTTCATAATATGTTTTTAGCGTTTCACAGGTTCTTGAACGAACACCCGGCAGAACTCTCCGCCTGGCGCTCATAGTTCAAATACACGATCGATCATGGGTCTCGTTACCCAGGAGACCGGCGAGGAAGAGGTTTTGTGACAAAAGGTCTAGGGGTGAGTCACCGGCAACCCCGATAGATGTTTCTCTGGATTGGTCAAAACCCAAATGGCCTGGATTCGCCTCGCCCGGACGTGAAAACTTAGGACGGAAAATGGTTTGCCGTGGAGATAGCCGATCAAGCCGCGTTGATCATTCCGCATGCCTTTCCGCTCCAAGGCAAGGAGTTCCAATTAGTTGCAGTTTCTGTCTACGGAAGCGCCCTAGCTCTGGAAGCTTTCGTGGCTAGCCGCCGATTCGTTTCACGCTTTCGAAGATTTTTTCGATGGTGGGGATATGCTTTTCCTGATCCTTCTTGGTAACCCAGTAGGTAACCGTAAGCACTTTACCGTCGCCGGCATCGGTGAACGCAAAGCCGACGATAGCCGGGCCCCACTCCGTGCTGGTGCCACTCCAGGAGATGCGCTTCCATCCGAGGTTAGCAGCTTCGAATTCCTGCTTTTGCTCGGAGGCCTTGTCGAGTTGAACCCCTTGGTCCTTGGTGAGCCAATCGACGTTCTCTTCGATTAGCGCCTCCAGCCCTTTGGCCGAGGTCACCTCAAAGAAGATCGTGGCCACCTTGTCGGGAGACTCGCAGGCGATGCCCTTGTCGGTTGCCTCCGGTTTCCAGGAGTCGGGGATGTCCACCGAAATCGCTGGCTTGTCCTCAGGGACGTTCACCGTGCCGGCCGGGCAAAGGCTGGTAAGCAGAAGAGAGAAAGCGAGGGCGGTCAAAACGCTCCTCAACCAACGAGAAAAAGACAGAAACATGATGTTCTTTTCATAAATCCATAGTCTCTTGGAAAGCCTATAATTGACTCGGCTGAATCAAAGCCATGCAGGCTGTGCTACTTGATCATTGGCCGTTTTGATTTAAACACAGTAAGAATGAACATAAGTCATTTTAAATTAGGGTATTAGTGTGCGGATACGATAGATAAAGCCCCTAAATTATCGGGGGGGAGCCCCGCCGATCTGCAAAGACGACTTTTAAGTTTTGTCTAGTTCCCGCTCAAAAACGCTCTAAAATTCGATTAGAGCGCGTTTCTGAGATCGCCCGCTCCTGTATACCTCGGGATTTTCCAGCGGTCGTCCCGAAAACCGGCCCTTGGGCTTCCGGAAAAACCCTGACGTTTGCCTCAAACAGGATGCCAACCATTTCAATCAGGTAGGTCCTTCAAATCGCTCTCGATCCGATTGGGGAATTGGATCTTTATCGTACCGGTCATGATGGCGAACCCAGGCCATCGGAAGCCGTCTTCGTCAAGCCATTTGGCACGAGATCAAGGAAGGTAGGTGCCTATCGCGAGTTCACCCCCGCACCCGAAGGACGAATAGGTGTGGAAGATGTGACTGTCCGAATCTCGATAAAACACGCTAAAGCCAGGAGCTTCTGTCTGTCGGCCATTCGCTCGGATATTTCTGTGCCTTGTAGTTATAGTAGACGACGCCTTTTGCGATCTCTTCTTTCGAGAAGGACACGTGAAAGTCCGAGTTGAAGTCGTTGGCGTTGGACGACGCCCATTTGAAGATCCATCCCATGCGTCTTTTGAAAGCTCTGAATATTGCTCGAGAAAGCTCTAGGGCCGATTCTGGGTCCCACGCATGGCCTCAGTCACCTGGCTACCGACCGAGAACAGGTGCGCCTGCTCGGCCAGGAATTGCCGCAGGGACCTAGGAGGTTGGCCGCCGATGCGTTCGATGTTGTCGGTGACATTGTAGCTGGCCTGGAACTCAGGACTGCGGGTTCGCAGGTACCTCCAAAGATCGGTCAGATGTTCAAGAGCCGCATGGTTAAGTCCGGCGCCGGAGACGTTCTGGGTCCACTGGTCATCGGTGATCTCCCGGTACTGGATCGGCTTTCCGAGTATTTCCGAAAAGGCGGCCACCATGTCGCGAACGGTAACCACGTCCCCCACCAAGGGCAGGACTGTATTCTTCGGCTGCGCCGGGCCCAGGAGCAGTCCGACGGCCATCCGGGCAACATCTTCGGCCGAGACCATCGGTAGGGTGGTGGAATCAGGCCCCCACGGCAGGAGAATGGCGCCGGCCTTGGCCAAGCTGCCGCGCGCTAACGCGCGCAGGTTTTCGTAAAACACAGTCGCATCCAGATGAACCGCTCCGATTTCGGCCCAGTCAAAGATCTGTTCCGAGAGCCAGTGACGTTTCTGATGCGGCGTCGGGTGGTTACCCCGGCGGGTCAAGAGTTGCGATAGATTGACGACAAGCTCCAGCCCCGCTTCGCGCGCATTAGCGGCGAAAACCGCCGTAGCGTCCAACAGCCCATCCTGCACCGGATAGGCGAAGTAGGCCCGCCGAATCCCGCCCATGGCGTTCCGAATGGATTGAAGATCGAGGAGATCGCCCTCGATGATTTCAGCGCCAAGCGCCCGGATGTTGTTTGACCTTTCGTCATCCCGGTGGACGAGCGCCCGTACGGGAACTCCGCGCTCCAGAAGCATTCGAGTGACGTGATTGCCAGTTGCGCCTTGTCGTCCGCCGGAAGCACCGGTGACGAGGATTTCGGAATTAGCCATTTTCAATCCTTTCGATCTTTATCGCAGATTAGTGTGTACACACCCATTAGGGCAAAATTAATGTCAGCCCTCACCAAGAACTTCGGCAGCGCCTTTCAGGCTCTCAGTCAACGCTCGGGTCCTCGTCGACCCGAGCGCCTTAGCTACGCGCCGTTGCGCCAGCTCCCAAAGTCGAGTTGCTTCCCCGAGGCGCTGATAACCAAGGCTCGTCAGTGCGAGTTTCCGTTCTCGGCCATCGACACTGGGGAGACTCTGAACCAGATTATCTCGCTCAAGCGGTACCAAACTGCGCGTAAGCGACGTGCGATCCACGACGAGAATTTTCGCAAGCTTTTGCACGGTCGCGGTCCTCAGGAGGGCTAGCGCAACCAACTGATTGAACTGGGTCCCTTTGAGGCCGCTCGGCCGCAGTCCGTCGTCATAAATTGCGCCGACCATCCTCGTAACCTTGCGCAGGCTGAAATTGGTGCACGTCTCCGCGATCTCCGCGCACCGGGCCAGATCGACCTGCTGCTCTGCATTTGCCATGATACGTGCGTATACACTCATTCTGCCG
>Ga0209526_10000219_pt1 | contig 35744 bp, 22 predicted proteins | sample JacPinW_OM2H0_M1_FD_188566 | JGI IMG/M metagenome (GOLD analysis project Ga0209526, IMG submission 188566) | Forest soil microbial communities from Algoma, Ontario, Canada - Jack Pine, Ontario site 1_JW_OM2H0_M1 (SPAdes) (version 2) | ecosystem: Environmental > Terrestrial > Soil > Boreal... | reverse complement strand
AAGCGCAAGCGATCAAAGCTTGCTTCGATGGGGACATCAGTCCGCTGGCGCCTTCCTCGATCTTACGCACCCACCCGCGTGCCACGATTTATCTCGACAAGCAATCGGCCGCGCTGCTCAGCCCGGCAACGCTGTCCGCGCTCGCCGCATCGGCATGACCGATGACTGCGAATCATTCTTTGTCTACGAGCCCTCCCTAAGATGGATATGGAGAGTGCCGCGCAAACGAGCTCCACGCCACCCGTCTCTGCCGGACAACGCGCCATCCCTTCTCTCCGATGGTGGATCGGCGGAGTTTTGTTTGCCTCGACGGTCATCAACTATATCGATCGGCAGACCCTCTCTCTCCTCGCTCCCTATCTGAAACAGGACTATCACTGGACCAACACCGACTACGCCAATATCGTGGTTGCATTTCGCGTGGCCTATTCCATCGGGCAGACTCTCTGCGGAAGGCTGATGGATCGTGTGGGCACGAAACGCGGTTTGACCATCACGGTCTTGTGGTACTCGGCCGTTTCGATTTTGACTCCTCTTGCAAGAGGGTTTTACAGCTTCCTGGGGTTTCGATTCCTTCTCGGCGCCGGCGAATCGGGCAACTGGCCCGGCGCAACGAAGGCGGTTTCGGAGTGGTTTCCCAAACACGAGCGGGGACTGGCTACCGCGCTGTTCGACAGCGGCTCTTCCATAGGCGGCGCAATTGCGCCTTTCATCGTTCTTTCATTGTATTTCCGTTGGGGATTGCGCCCCGCATTCGTCGTTCCCGGTCTGCTTGGTCTACTCTGGTTGATCGCTTGGCGCCGGCTCTATTACCGGCCACAGGAACATCCGCGCATCAGCGATGCCGAGCTCCGCATGATCCTCGCCGACACACATGAAGACAGCATCCCAGGAAAAACTCGCCCGCGATGGCGCGATCTTCTCAAGTTGCCGCAGACGTGGGGAACAGTCATCGCGCGCACGTTCACGGACCCGGTCTTTTTTTTCATTGCCGATTGGTTTCCGATCTATCTGGTTGCCAAAGGCATCTCTCTAAGGAGCGGCTTGATTGCGGTATGGATTCCCTTCGTTGCCACTGATCTCGGCAATTTCTTCGGCGGAGCCATGTCCGGCTACTTGATCAAGCGGGGCTGGTCGGTCGGAAACGCGCGCAAGGCACTGGTCGTGTTCGGAGCTGTCGGCGTCACGCTGCTGATCCCCACCGTCTTCAGTGTAAATCTATACATGCTCACGCTGCTCTTCGGACTGGCCACGTTCTGCTACGGATCCTTTACTACCATCGCCAATGTGTTGCCTTCCGATCTCTTTCCCAGCGAATCGGTGGCGACCGTTAGCGGTCTCAGCGGAACGGGAGCCGCCATCGGCACCATCATCGTCTTCGAGTTGGCCGGGCATCTTTCTGACGCACGCCTTGCCGCTGGCACCCATTTGTTCGATCCCCTTATGATTGCTGCCGGCTTGATTCCGTTCACCGGAATGATTCTCGTGCTGTTGCTAGTTCGCAATACACAAGCTACGGAACAAGGGCTGGTGCATAAGATCTGAAGTTTGGACATCTACGGTTGGGTGTACGCTATCTCGCGCCCGCCGTGCGCGGGGAAACAAGGCGAGAGGAAATCGATGAGCCTAGAAGCTTTTCAACTCCACGGCAAGAATGCGCTCGTTACGGGCTCGCGCAAAGGAATTGGCGCTGCCATCGCGGTTGCACTCGCACAGGCCGGTGCGAACGTCGCCTGCAACGGACGTAACCCGCAGCCTGGAGCCGCTTGCGATGAGATCCGCGCGCTGGGGCGGCGTACGTCTTACTTCGCCGCTGACGTGGCCGATCCCCACGTTTGTTCCGGTTTGGTCGAACAAACCGTCGCCGAGTTTGGCTCGATCGATATTCTCGTGAACAATGCCGGAGCGATCCGCCGCGCGCCTGCGGTCGAATACTCCGCGGAATACTGGGACGAGATGATCGCCGTTCATCTCACGGCCGTGTTTCGCCTCTCGCAACTCGCCGGCCGGCACATGCTTGAGCAAGGAAAACCGGGAAAGATTGTAAACATTGCGTCGCTGCTGTCTTTCCAGGGAGGGATTCGCGTGCCCGGCTACGCGGCCGCCAAAGGAGGTGTCGCGCTGCTCACGAAAGCTCTAGCGAACGAATGGGCTGCCAAAGGGATCAACGTGAATGCCATTGCCCCCGGTTATATGGTGACCGACAACACCGAGGCCCTTCGCAGCGACCCGGTCCGCAGCGGCCAGATCCTCAGTCGTATTCCGGCCGGCCGTTGGGGCGAGCCGTCGGATCTCAGCGGTGCAGCCCTCTTTCTCTGTTCCGCTGCGAGCAACTACGTTCACGGGCATGTCCTGGTGGTCGATGGCGGGTGGTTGTCCGCATGATACGAACTTCACACCTGAAATTCCGCTCGCATGGCTTTCAATCCCGGCCATCCCTGCTAAGTTCTCACCTCTCTCGCAATCAGGTTCCGTTCCTGCCCGATCAATCGAATGGTTTTGCTAATCGTTGTTAGATAAATTTTGAATTTGACTCATGGCAGAGAAGACGGCAGTCTGCCTGACACTTAGTGGCACAGTTCCTCTTTTTTCTGGAATGAGCATGGGATCTGTGTAGCTTTCCTGTTTCTTTCTTTCGGGCACAGCGTCGTGCCCATTCAATACCGTAGAGCGCTCCAAGAAGAGCCAACTTCGACCGTGAGGACGGAAACGGAAAGAAGTGAGTGGCCAGGCTTTGGAAAAGCGTCTCCCAACAGCTCCCATCACAGGTGTTTTCAGGGTGTCGCCTGGCGTTCGTCCCTGTGTTTTTACTCGGCCCGCAAGCCATAGGGCGGTTCAACCGCCACGGAGGGATTTCGATGAAATTGTGTAGGATCAGCGTGTTGCTCCTCAGCGTTATTTTCCTTTGCTCTTTGCGCTCGCTATCGCAAACTGCCGTGACTTCACTACACGGCACGGTCGTCGACCCTGGCGGTGCCGCTACTCCCCAAGCGGATGTCACCCTCACGAATCGCGACAGCGGATTCACGCAGACCAGAAAATCGAATGCCGAAGGAGAATATAGCTTCCAACAGATTCCACCGGGCAAATATGCCGTCACCGTCAGCGCGGTGGGCTTTGCGCCGCAAGTGCGCCAAGTGGAACTCCTGGTCAATCAAACCGGGCGGCTCGATATCAATCTCACTCTCCAGACCTCCACTACGAGCGTCGAAGTGAGCGCCCAAACGGTCACGCTCAACACCAGCGACGCGACCATCGGCACTCCTTTCAATCAAACCCAGATACAGGCCCTCCCATTTGAAGGCAACAATGTGCTGGACCTTCTGAGTCTGCAAGCAGGTGTGATGTTTCTAGGCCGCCAGTCCGACAGCCAGATGGATTCCGACAGCCGCAGTGGCTCCGTGAATGGCGCCCGTTCCGACCAGAACAACTACACCCTGGATGGTCTGGATGACAACAATCAAAACAAGGGCTACGCCTTTGAAGGAGTCTTGCGGTCCACACGCGATTCGGTCGAAGAGTTCCGCGTGGTCACCACCAATTCAAACGCGGACTCCGGCCGCTCCTCGGGGGCTCAAGTAGCCCTAGTCACCCGCAGCGGAACCAATTCGATTCACGGCACCGCGTATGAATATCATCGTCCCACGAATATGGTGGCCAACGATTGGTTCAACAAGCATTCCGAGCTTCGAAACGGGCAACCCAACGTTCCCGGGAAATTCCTGAGAAACACCTTCGGTGGCTCCTTCGGTGGACCGGTCCTAAAGGATAAGCTATTCTTCTTTCTCGCGTACGAGGGGCAACGAACTGCGGAAAGCACTCAAGTCACGCGTGAAGTCCCGACCGCATCGTTGCGGCAAGGAAACGTAACCTACCTCACCAGCGCTGGCGTTTACAAAACGCTGACACCAGCCGACATCGCCTCCATCGATCCGAATTGCAGCGCCAATGGAACCTGCCCGAATGGAGCGGGAGTAAATCAACCAGCCCTCGCCTATCTGAGCCAGCTTCCACTCCCCAACGGTAACGCGTTGGGCGACGGCTACAATTTCGGTTCTTATACTTTCTCATCACCTTCTCCTCAATCCCTGAGCACCTATCTCGTCAAAATTGACTACAACGTGAGTGCCAAGCAGCGCCTCTTTGTGCGCGGGAATCTCCAGAAAGATACGAGCGTCAACGCCAAGCAATATCCCAACTCTTTACCGAATTCAGCGCGCTACGACAATTCCAAGGGAATTTCCGCCGGCCACGTTTGGACCGTCTCGGACACGGTCGTAAACAACGTGCGCTACGGGTTTGTTCGCCAGGGCTATGCGGACCGGGGCACCACCAACCAGGACTACGTGACGTTCAGCAACGTGGACACGTTTAGCTCCAGCTCCCTAGGTACTACGTATCCTTCCAACATCATTAACGTCCCGACGCACAACGCGGTCGACGACGTGACCTGGGTCAAGGGCAAGCATACACTTCAAGCCGGCGTCAACTATCGCGCGATCTTCAACAACCGCACCACGGATTCCACCGCGCACAAGTACGCTAATGTGACCTCTAACTTCCTTACGGTCGGATCGATTGCCGGCACGGGCAGCAGTCTAGACCCCGGGGCTTTTGGTCTTCCCTCCGTCGATACCTCTTTTAAGACCGCCTACAATTCCGCGATCTCTGATGTCACGGGACTCATCACCCATTCCGTGGAGTTCCTCAACTACGGTGTGTCAGGAAATAACTTGTCTCCGCTTCCCCTCGGCACACTTACAACGCGTCACTATTTGTCGAACGAGTTCGAATACTATTTGCAGGACAGCTGGAAGGTGAAGCCCAATCTGACTCTCACGTTTGGCCTGAGGCATTCGCTGTTGCAAGTACCATACGAACGCAACGGCCAGGAGGTAAGTCCCACGTCCAGCGTGCAGGATTGGTTCAATACTCGTGGAGCGCAGATGCTGCAAGGGCAAACCTACGACCCTCGTATTTCTTTCGGACCGGCGGGACGCGCCAATGGCAAAGCGGGTTTGTGGAATATGGACAAGCTGGACGTTGCGCCGCGCTTCGCCTTTGCCTATTCGCCGAGTTTTGAAAGCGGACTGCTGAGCAAGCTGGCGGGGCGGCAAGCCAATCGCACCTCCATTCGCGGCGGCTTCGGCATGTACTACGACCATTTCGGTGAAGGCATCATGAACACGTTTGATTCCCACGGCTCGTTTGGCTTGTCAACGCAAGCCGAGAATGGCGTCGATCAACACGTGGACACCGCGCCGCGCTTCAGTGGTGCACAAAGCGTGCCAACGGGGATCATTCCCGTGGCCACTTCGGCGGGGACGTTTCCGGTTACTCCGGGTGACAGCGTTGCGATTTCCTATGGTTTGGATAGCAAGCTCCATACGCCCTATGCCTACGGGTTCGATTTGGCTATCTCCAGAGAGCTCTTGAAAGGCCTGATTGTCGAAGCTGCTTATACCGGGCGGCTCGCCCATCGGCTTCTGCAGCAGCGTGATCTGGCGATGCCGCTCAATCTCGTGGACCCCAAGGGTGGAGGCGACTACTTCGCTGCGGCGACGCAGATGAGCAAGCTCGCTAACGCCGGTACTCCAGTGGCCAACGTCGGGGCGAATCCATACTGGGAACATATGTTTCCTGGAGCGGCCAGTGGCGGCCTTTCTGCCACACAAAATATTTATCAAACGGAGTTTGCCCACTCTCATATCGACCCTGTGACTAACCACCTTATTTGGACTCCAATTGTGGCCGGGAATGAAACGGCGGCCCTCTATGATTTGGACATCGGTATCTCTCCGGCCGATACGACCGATCCACTTTACCGGTATTTTGATCCCCAATATGCCTCGTTCTATGCGTGGTCTTCGATCGGGACTAGCAGCTATCACGCTTTGCAATTGTCTCTGCACCATCCCATGCAGAAGAGTGTGCAATTCGATTTCAACTATGTTTTCGGAAAATCCTCCGATCTCGGGTCTGACGCCGAGCGTGGCTACAACCAGCAACTCTTCAGCTCTCTCATCAATTCTTGGAATATAAGCGGGAATCGAGGGCCCTCGGATTTCGATGTGCGCCACTCGATCGCGAGCAACTGGGTGGTGATGTTGCCTTTCGGACGAGGCGCGGCCTTCGCTTCCGGCGTGAATCGCGCGCTCGACGCCTTGATTGGTGGCTGGACGCTGTCTGGTCTAGTGCACTGGACCAGTGGCCTGCCGTTTAGCACTCTCGATGGCCTGGGATGGGGCACCAACTGGAACAACCAAAGCTTCAATATATTGACGGGACCCGTTGCCACGGGAGGACATAACTCCAATTCCGGTGACCCAAACGTATTCAAGAATCAGACGACTGCTCTGGCGAACATACGTGCTCCGTTTCCTGGAGAAACGGGCGAGAGAAATATCCTTCGGGGCGACGGATATTTCAGCGTCGATTCCGGTCTTTCCAAGATATTCCGCTTCACGGAAAGGCAGGATCTGAAGTTTTCCTTCGAAGTCTTTAACGTCACCAATTCCGTGCGATTTGACCCCAACAGCATCGCCAACAACCCGTTCGGGAGCGCCTCAAGCTTCGGAAACTATAGCGCTTTGCTTACGCGTCCGCGAGTTGTGCAACTCTCTCTGCGCTACGCGTTCTAGGAAGGCAGTCGGCGCGAGGCAACAGGAGTAATCTTGGTTGCCTCCTGCCTGTTTTCATCGTAGTTTTTATGGACGCGAACCCAGAGGCCTCGGATGGAATTTTGCAGGACTCTAGCAAAGATACTCACGATTAGCTGCCTCCTCGCGTTGACCGCTACCGTTGGTCTCTCCGCACCAGCGGAGAAGACCGTGTACGACTACTCGCTGGTAGCGTTCGATCGCAAGGAGGTCCCGCTATCCACGTACAAGGGCAAGGTGCTGCTGATTGTGAATCTCGCCAGCCAATCGGTTTTCAAAGATCAAATCGCGTTGTTGGAGGAGCTCCAGAAAACGTATAAGGACAAAGGGCTGGTTGTACTTGGTGTCCCCTGCAACGATTTTGGCGCTCAAGAGCCAGGAACGGATGCGGAGATCCAGAAGACCTACAGCAGTGACTTTCATCTCAGCTTTCCTGTATTTGCGCGGGCCTCTGTTCGCGGCAACGAGCAGGCGGCTTTGTATGGATTCTTGACCAGCGACAAAAAAGGATCGACGGGGGGTGACGTCCACTGGAGCTACACCAAGTTTGTGGTCGACCGCAGCGGCAAAGTCGTGGCGCGGTTTGAGCCGCACATGGCCCCGAATTCCCCGGAACTCCAAGTGACGATCGAACAGGTTCTTGAGGGCAAGTTCAAGGCACCCGCGCCAAAGGACGCGGAAGAGGAAAACAAGGCAAGCAGGGACCGGGGCGAAGGTCCGGGTCGCTAGTTACGGCTGCCTTGGATTCAGCCGCCAGACAGCACTGTGTGCGAAATCAGAGAGCCAGATGGATCCATGCCCGAGTCGTATGCTGTCGCCGCCTGGTCCTATCCACTGCTGGACCACGCTATTAGACGCCGGATCAATTCGAGACATCGGGATTTGCAACACGGTGGCCCAGACCGATCCTTCTCCGAAGGCGATTTCTCCGCCGGTTCCCGGAATACCGACAGATATGGTTGCCACGAGTTTGTTGGTCTTGGCATCGACGCGAGAGATGGTGCCGTCTCCTTGGTTAAGCGTCCACACCGAACCTGCTCCGACGGTGAGAAAACGCGGCTGGGGGCCGGTGGGAATCGAAGCAAGAACGCGATTGGATCTGGCGTCCACGCGGGTCAATAGATTGTGCTCGGTAGACGTGATCCACACGGCGCCCTCGGCGAACGCCGGGGCATAAGAGCCAGAAGGTATCGCAATCTTCGCACTGACCTTGTTCGTTTGCGGATCTACCCGGACGAGAAGGCCCTCTTTTTTTGTAGACATCCAAACGCTGCCGGCTCCCACGGTTATCCCGCCCTCGGAATCGGCCGGGCCTACCGGAATCTTTGCCAGAATTTTTCCGGTTAGAGGGTCGATGCGGGCTAAAGCATGCGCCCCGCAGCTTGGCACCCATACGCTGCCGAATCCAGACGCCAGCCCCGAGCAAGGTTTGTCGATGGTAACGATTAGACTCGACCGATTCGTAGCGGGGTCCAATCGCACCACATGGTTGACATTGGAGCTGGTTACCCACACCGCGTCATCGGTCACTACCATCCAGTCGGGTTCGCCCTCCACGGCAAAGGTTGCCTCCGGATGTATGTCTGCCATGGATCGCCGTACGCCTGGTGTACTTACGCCGGGCCGTGGAGGACGGGAGTCTTCTGTCTGTCCAGTTCCGGAACCGCATAGGACGAAGGTTGCGATCGGCAACAGACATAAGGAACGAAATAAGAAAGCCTTGATGGCGTGCATTGGTTTGGCGAGCCTCATCGCCAAGTACGGCGTGTGTAGAATCATCGTTCCAACATCGAGATTCATATCACATACCGAGACGATTGTGATTCGTTGTGGCGATACATCGCAGAAAAGAAACAGCATCTAGTTCTTGAATCGTAAGAATAAAGGAAAATCGATTGCTTCTACGATCGCCCTCGACTATATGTTTGCCATGGTTCTGTGCGGGACGCCGCTAACTGTCTGCGACGACAGCTGTTGCCCGCCGCCACGAGCCCCGCTAGCCGGTGTCTCTATTGCTACTTTTCTCGGGGTCTTTGCAGGTGTATTGTTTCCAGTGCCTGCTCGCGGCGCGAACGGACTCATGTTTTCTGCTGGTCTGGGTGGAAATCACCACGGTTCCATGGCGCGATCAGGGATTCGCAAACTTTGGCCTTACAAGTACGGGATCGACCGCCAGGTTCAGCAAGGAGCTGGGTAACCCGGGCGAGCCTATATGTTGAAATCCACCGCCAGACTCCTTTGTTTGCTTGGCGCCGCGGTGACGCTGGGCTGCGCTTTATCCAATAGGTTTGAGATAACCCTTTTCGGCGCCGACAATCCTCCGGCCACCAGTGCATCGGCGCAATTCTTCAAAGACAAGATCCGCCCCATCCTGACTCAAAACTGTTATGCATGCCATACGGATTCCGCGATGGGCGCAATGGGCCAATTGCGCGTCGATTCACGTGAAGCACTCTTGAAGGGCGGTGGCAGGGGGCCGGCGATTGTTCCGGGCGATCCAGAGAAGAGTCTGCTGATTGAAGCTGTCCGGCAAACCGGAGCGCTGAAGATGCCCATGGGCGGCCAACTCACCGAACAGCAGGTCGCAGACTTGGTGGCGTGGGTGAAGATGGGCGCTCCCTGGGATCCAGAAGAACACGCCGAACCCACCGTTCCCGCTGTCGGCCCCGCCGCCGCTTCTCCGGTCGGGGAAGATTTCTTTGAGACCAAGGTCCGTCCGATCTTCGCCAATGTTTGCTCCAACTGTCATGGCGATACGGTGACGTCGGGGCTGCGTGTCGATTCCCGCGAGTCGCTGCTTAAGGGTGGCAGCCGGGGACCAGCGATCGTGCCTTACGATGCAGACAAGAGCCTCATGATTCAAGCGGTCCGGCAGACCGGTGAATTGAAAATGCCGAAGGGCGGAAAGCTGTCGCCCGAGGAAGTTCAGAGTCTCGCCGAGTGGGTGAAAATGGGTGCTCCCTGGCCGAAGTCAAAGCAAATTCTGGCCGCGGCCAGCGGCAGCTCCTTCAAGATCTCTCCCGAACAACGTACCTTCTGGTCGTTCCAACCGCTCAAAATGCCAGCCATACCCTCAGTGAAAGACGGACGGTGGGCGAAAACGGCGATCGACAGGTTTGTGCTCGCCAAACTTGAAACTCAGAGAATCCCACCCGCGTCAGCCGCAGACCGGCGGACTCTGATCCGCCGCGCCACGTTTGACCTTACCGGATTGCCGCCGACGCCGGCAGAGATCGAGGCTTTTGAGAAAGACAAGTCTCCCAAGGCCTTCGAAAAGGTCGTGGATCGTCTTCTGGCATCTCGGCGCTACGGTGAGCGCTGGGGCCGGCATTGGCTGGACGTCGCCCGCTACGCCGAAGATGATGTGCGCGGCCTTGATCCAAAAGGTCGCGGATATATGCCGTTCCACGGCGCCTATGTGTATCGCGATTGGGTAATTGAGGCAGTCAACAAGGATCTTCCGTACGACAAATTTGTGCGCATGCAACTGGCCGGGGATCTCTTGGGCGGTCAGAACCCTCGTGATGTTCTCCCCGCCACCGCTTTTCTAGGTGGTGGTCCGTGGCTATGGGATCAGGCGGAGCCCGTTCAGGGCCGGGCGGATGAGCGCAACGAACGCATCGATGCTGTTTCGCGCGGCTTGCTCGGGCTCACGGTAGCGTGCGCCCGTTGTCACAACCACAAGTACGATCCTATCTCTCAAAAAGACTACTACGCCTTAGCCGGGGTTTTTGCGAGCTCGACCTACAAGGAATACCCACTGGCTTCGGAGGCTCAAGCGGCGGCATGGCGCGAGAGGGAGCAACAATTGCTCGACCTGGAAGAGCAATTGGAGAATTTCACGAACCGGGAGACGGAGCAACTCGCCAGCATTCTTGCTACCCAGACATCGCAGTACATGGTGGCCGCATGGCGGGTTTCTGGAAAACCAAAGGCCACCGTGGCCGAGGCTGCCGAGCACGACCACGTTGATCCCGAGTTGCTCGACCGCTGGGTTAAGTTGCTCGCGCAGCCGCCGAAGTTCTATCCATTTCTCAAGGATTGGCAAGCCCTGATCGCCGCCGGTGGTAAGGAAGAAGACGAGGCCAAGGCTCTGGCCGATGCGTTTCAGAAGCTTGTCCTCCAAGTGGAAACCGCGCAAAGAGGGATCAAAGAACAGAACGACGTCATCAAAGCCAAGGCCGACGTAAAGAAGCGCTCCAGACGCGACGCGCTCCCCAATGAATTCGAGACCGATGATCAGTTCTGCCCCGGGTGCAGTCTGGAGCTGAAGACCCTGCCCACGGAGCAAGCGAGCCTTTGGGTGGATCTGTTCATGCGTTCGCTGACCTCCGATGAAGAAAAGCCGGTGCCCGGACTCTTCGTTTTCACCGACTGGTCCCTCAAACGCAGGCTGAACGCTGAGTGGAGAGAGTACATCACGGGTCTCGAGCACCAGATCGAGGCTCTCAAGAAGTCTCTGGAGCCGCAGTATCCGTTTGTCCACGGCCTGAGCGACAAGCCCAAGCCGGTCAACATCGCCGTGAACTTGCGAGGCAATCCGCATACCCTCGGAGATGAAGTGCCGCGCAGGTTCCTGGCTGTTTTGAGCCCGGCGGAGCCGCAGCCCTTTACAGAAGGCAGTGGGCGCTTGCAATTGGCGAGCGACATTGTCAACAGCCCACTCGCGATGAGGGTGTTTGTTAACCGCGTCTGGAAATGGCATTTCGGAAGCGGAATCGTGGGCACGCCTGACAACTTCGGATTTGCCGGCGAAAGGCCATCCGATCCCGAGTTGCTCGAATACGTCGCGGCGAGCTTCAAGCAGAACGGGATGTCCCTGAAGAAGTTGCAGCGCGAGATCATGTTATCGGCCGTCTACCAAACGAGCGTTCAGGAGTCCGCGGAAGCGCATGAAAGGGATGGCAGCAATCGATTCTATTCGCACTTCAACCGGCAACGGCTCGACGCCGAATCGATTCGCGACTCGATATTATTCGTTGCCGGCGATCTCGATCTTAAGGAGACCGGTGGACCCTCGAAGGACTTTGGTCCAGAAAACACGCGCCGGACGGTCTACTGCAAGGTCAGCCGGTTTCGGCTGAACAACTATTTGCAGGTCTTTGACTTCCCGAATCCCAGCTTTACGGCGGAGCAGCGCTTCTCGACGAACGTTCCTTTGCAGCGCCTGTACTTTATGAACAACGATTTTGTGTACGCCCAGGCGGGCAAAGTCGCGGAGCGCGTCTATTCACAGGCAAACGAAACCGCGAGGATCACGAAGGCTTATGGCTTGCTTTACGGAAGGGCGCCAACCGCCAAGGAAATTGAAATAGGATTGCAGTTCTTGAAGACGACCCCGGAAAAACCGGGGAATACGGTGAACGGCGAGCCGATAACCGCCTGGCGGGAATACGCGCGCGCACTGCTCAGTGCCAATGAATTCGAGTTTGTCGACTAGGGCGGCTTTCGAGAGCCGAGTTCCTGTGGGATGTCCAGGGAGGACCTATGATTCACACCCCGAGTCCAAGACCGATCTCCCGCCGCGACGCTCTGTGCAAGATGGGCGCCGGCTTCGGCATGTTGAGTTTTGCCAGCGTGGTTGCGGAGACGTTGGCTCAGGCCGCGGAAAGTCCGGCAGCAAACCCCTGGATGATTCAAGATCCAAAATTTAAGCCCAAGGCGAAACACGTCATCTTTCTTTTCATGAATGGTGGGCTTTCGCAGGTGGATAGCTTCGATCCCAAGCCCATGCTGGAGAAATATCACGGCCAGCCGTTGCCGGGAGAGACGCCCCAGCATGAGAGGAAAACCGGCGGGCTGATGAAGTCGCCTTTTACGTTCAGGAAGTACGGCAAGAGCGGCATCGAGGTAAGCGAGCTTTTTCCCTATGTGGGGGAGTGCATCGACGACATCTGCGTGATTCGCTCCGTTCATACCGAAATTCCGAATCATGAGCCGGCACTGATCATGATGAATAGCGGAGCAAATGTCGGCGGCCGGCCGTCCATGGGATCTTGGATTACGTACGGGTTGGGCACGGCGAACAAGAATCTGCCTAGTTTTGTGGTTCTGTGTCCCGATGTACCGACGACCGTGGGACCTCCATTGTGGAATTCGGCATTTTTGCCGCCGATGTACCAGGGGACTTACGTTACCGACGCTACGAAGTCGAAGGAGTTCGATCCGCAGAAGCTTATTCCGAATATTCACAACGAAACCTTCGATTTGAGTCGCCAGAAGAAAGAATTGGATCTGATTGCGGAACTGGACCGGCTGAATATGGGGTCGGGCGCCGCGCATGACCCTCAGCTGGAGGCCACCATCGCGGCACTGGAAACGGCTTACCGCATGCAAACGGAAGCTCCCGATGTATTCGATGTCAGGAAAGAAACGGAAGCCGTGCAGAAACTATATGGTGAGGGAAGTACGGCGCGGGGCTGCCTAACGGCTGCCCGCTTGGTGGAGCGCGGCGTCCGCATGGTGCAGTTGTACTATGCAAAGGGCGATCCTTGGGATCATCATTTCGATATCCAGCTACATCGAAAGACGGCTCACGATTCCGACCAGCCTTTTGCAGCGCTCGTCAGGGATCTGAAAGCGAGGGGTTTACTCGATGAGACGCTAATCGTCTGCGGTTCGGAGTTCGGCCGAACTCCGGTGGTCGAAATGGGAAGCGGCTTCATGGGCGGCCAGACGCACAACGGCCGCGATCATAACCCACACGGGTTCACGATGTGGCTGGCCGGCGGAGGAGTGAAAGGAGGCATGACGTACGGAGCAACCGACGATTTCGGTTGGAAGGTGGTAGACAAGCCGGTGCATGTCCACGACATTCACGCCACTATCCTTTACCTGCTGGGAATTGATCATACGAAACTTACTTACCGCTACAGCGGCCGCGACTTCCGGTTGACCGACGTGGCGGGAAATGTGATTCATGACATCATTGCTTAGGGGAAGACAGTTTCCGCGTACAAGGGTATTAGCGCGGTGAGCTGGGTGCTGGTTCGGGTTGCGCTGCTGTCTGGTTAACACGGAGCGCAGCCGGCAATGGCCACAACCTGTCAAGCGTTGACGGTCGCGAGGGGTGCCGTCAAGCAATGGAGTTGTGGGTTGTGCGATCATCCAAACAGGCACTTTTTTGGTACTGGCAAGTACGTGCTAGATCGTTAAAATCGTAAGCGCCCTTCCAAATCCTAAAAGGAGACGAGTCAAATGTTGCTCAAGGAACACCGATTCAAGTTCTTTGCGGGTGCTGAAACTCATTTGTTTAGAATCGAGGAATTGGTCACAGGACCGGCGGTTTGGCCCCATAGGTTCAGGTTAACACTTCCTGCTTCCTCGCGTTCTGAGGCCAAAACGTTCTACGGGGCAACCTGCTATGAGGTCGCAGAAAAGGCCGCAGAATTTATAGCCTGTAACTCAGGGCAGTCAGGAACAGACACAGCAATGCACTCCCCACAGGGGCCGCCTCCCTCTCCTCGTCACACTCTGCAGATTCAAGAATAAGAATACGATTCAGAACGTTTTAGAAACGAAGGGTTGGGGTGCTCCGCTCTTCTGGTTCGTGTGCCCATGGAAAAATGGGGGCCGGCCGGAAAAATACTTACGGAGCGCCCCGGACCTCGGGCTGCTCTCCGTTAGGCAGATTTCTATGACGAATCCACTGCGGTTGGGTCCGCCAGCAGGAAGTACCAAAAAAGTACCGAAAGTGTCTCAAATTGAAGCGCTTTGCCGCTGCTTATAGCAACCTCATCCGAATGAGAATCGGAGACCTGACCCCAAAACAGTTGACCTCAGTCCCTTGCTGAACGTGTAGTGTTCTTGCAGGGTACCGTTGTCTACTGCATGCAGGTGGCCTAGCCTCAGAGACGCACGCGGACCGCAATTTCTGCGGCAGAGACGATGGAACGGAAAAAGTCAGTTCATCGGAAACTACACACCTTCTAAACGTCGGGAGTTTCGCGAGTAAAGCGCTCGATGCCTCGGTGCAGAGCACCTTTCTCACAGGCCGCTTCGGCAACTCTTGCCCGTAACTTCTGGCGGCAACTCAAGCAGTGAGGAAGACTGTCTTGCCAGGCGACTTCTAGTGGCTGACTGCAGAATGGACAAGTATTCGACCACGAACTGCCACACTCGGGGCAAGCATTGATGATCTCTGACCGGGGTAGAACATTCCCGTTTTCTCGAAGGTCTAGAACCATGTGGCAACTTGGATTCTCACAGATCAAGAAGGACCCCATGCTCGTTACCTCCTTTGGCCACCCATGGTCGTCTAAGGTATCCCTGAAGATCAATAACGTGGATGAGGTCGGTTCCATTACGTACATAGTCTTACGTAGATAAGCGAATGATTATATAAAAAGTAAACAGTTCCTTCTAGATTATATTATTACGAACGGCGTACCGCACGAGTTCAGCGATGGAGTGTAGGCCGAGCTTCAGCATCATCCTGCCTCTATACGTTTCAACCGTCCTAATGCTGATATTCAGGATAGCAGCCATTTGTCTGTTGGAATTTCCCTCCGCCAAGTGTTGGACGACCTGCCGCTCCCGATTGCTTAGGCGCTCCGCACGTAGATCGCTTATCCGCATGGGCGACCCGTGTGGAGACAGCCGAGTCTCTGCCGATGTTGTTTGCCCTAATTCAGGGTGAAAATTTGCCTGATGATGTCGCACTGCCGCCAAACGCAACGGTGGTCTGAGCAACTCTGAGACTATCCGCGCTTGGGATATACAATTCTCAAGTAGTGCGTGGGGCCTCGCCAATAATTCGACTCGCTCATTCGTTCGATGGTTGAGTTGACCCAAAATGATTCTGTCTTTTTTTAGCGCCTCGGTTGCCTGACGCAACCCGTCGCTGAGGCGACAAAGGGCTTGTTCGATGCTCTTTTTTTTCGTGACTTCCAGAACGATAACGCCGATCTGCAGAACTTTTCCTGATTCATTTTTTATCGGGTAATAGTCCTCGATCCAGTGACCGATTCCCGTTCTCGTAGGCAGTTGGGCGGTTAGTTTGAAGTTCGATAAAGGCTCTCCGGTGGTCAAGACGTGCTGGAAGGCAGATGCTACTTTTGTGGCGGCGTTTCCAAGAATTTGATGGATGGTTTTGCCGATGTGGGCTTCACTGGGTAAACCGTTCATCGAGGCGAGCGTGTCGTTCACCGCCTGGAAGCGCATTTGCCTATCAAAAATACCAACGCCAACGGTAGAAGTCCTAAGAAGAGCAGAGAGTAATTGCTGTGGTTCTCTAAGAATCCCACGCCGCTCAGACAATCTCTCGCCAAGAGTTGTCAAAGGTTCGCTCCTTCGAACGAGAAGACATATAACGCTAGCGTTGCGAGTTGTCAATAGTAATCTAACTAGTTAACACACTGCTACGAGTTTCCCTACGGATGCCATAGGAGTTTCCCCGCTCACACCGTAATCGTTCCGCGTAGCTGAGTCTGAAATGAGCACTTGACTTCACAGTACCATCCGAGCAACATACCCTGAGTACTTCCGCCCGAATAGAGATACGCTATGCCATCCCAGGCCGAACTCAAACGCGTACTCGACCTAGCGCTGGATGAGGTCGTAATGCTATCAATGGAATCTTGCCGCGACCTCGACGATTCGCCGGAGCAATCCAGTGAGTGGTATATGCATAGGGGCGAAATCCTAGCGTACGGTCGAGTGACGGCGGCATTGATCCGCCTGGAAGAGTGCCAAGACTAAGACTCGACTACGCGTTGGCAAGATTACCTTATAGGGACTTTGGTTCGAGCCTCACCCCAGGTTTAGCTTCGTTCGGCCGTTGCGGCAACAAGCAGCGGGGCCTCGCTCCGCTCAGGGTGCGCAACGGCGAGTCCGGGGGAACTGGGCAGGAATGCCATGACCGGGAGAACCCTGTGACACACGAACTCTTTGGGCTAGTTTTGGGGCTGGTCCCACATGTGGTCGTGTTGTTCCTTCTGCGTTTTATCGAAGACTGCCTGGGTGGAATTCGACATGTCGTAGCTCGGGCCGACGGGCCAGATGCTGAAGTCGCGCAGGGACAGGCGAGCTGGCTTGCCGTGCAAAGACAACAAGGCTTCCTCTAGTTCGAGCAGTGCACCCCTCGACAGCGAAAGTTCGTGTTCGTTTGGTTGGTACATCGTGCCGACCGGATAGTCGAGGTAGGGTGTGCGCGTTTCCTCGATGTGATTGCCGAGGATATGGGCGACGACTTTGCCTGCGGTGAAATGAATCATCCGCTCGGTGCTCTTTTGAAAGTCGGCCAGATCGTGAACGTAGAGCCTGCCGGGATACAGACTGTCGCCTGCGAACAAAATCGCCGTCTGGCGGTCGTAGAGGGCAATGCTGACGGTATCGTGGCCGGGAATCGGGATGACGTCGATCCTGCGATTGCCGAGATCCACCTGTCCAATTTCGTCCGGCCAGTTGCTGATTTTGCAGAAGCGCTTGGTGGCTTCCACTTCCGCAGGGACGAAAGCGATGGGCACGGCGGCGTCATGCAGGGCTTGGACGGCGGCGTCTCCAGCGACGTGGTCGGAATGCGAGTGGGAGTGCACGACGACGAGAGGGATGCTTTCGCGGTTGTTGCGCTGGAGCCAATTTTTCACGACGCGTTCGAGGGTTGGGACGAGGTTGCCGTTTCTTGAGCCGGTATCGAGGAGCAGGGCGCGGTCATCCCCGAACAGGAGATATAGAAACGGCTTTTCGTAGTCGGTGCATCCGGATTGACGGAGGATATAGAGATCTCGATTGTACTCATGGACCTGCCATTCCGGACTTTCCATGCATTTAGGGCCGCCGGTCATCCATTGTCTTGGCAACACGCCGGCTCGAATGTTGCCCCCATCGGGTTGCGGCAATTGCGCCCCGGCAAATTGCATGAAGCAGACTACTGTCAGTGCAGTGAAAAGAAGGATGCTGATCGCTTTCATCGCGACTCCGGTGTAGCCGAGACTTGATGGCGCACCAAGCCTACGTCAAAACCACTTTTGGTGTTGGCAGGCCGACGCGCACATCCTCGCCGAGCCATGAACGGAAGTGTCGGAACGGGACAGCCTAGAACTCATACCGCAAAGCGAATTGCATCACGCGCGGATCCATCACTCCTTGGAACTCGCCAAAGGTTCCAGGTGAGGTCAGCGCGAGACTCGGGTTAGTGAAGTTCACGTTGTTGAACACGTTGAAGGCCTCAGCCCGGAACTGAATGTGCTGACCCTCCCAAGGCAGCTTGAAGACCTTCGCCACGGTCATATCGGTGTTGAACATGGATGCTAGGCGGACGGCGGCGCGGGTCCCGGTGTGGCCGGGTAGCTCATCCGCGAAGGAATTGGCGGCACTGGTGTTCGCAAAAATGCTGGGATTGCCGTTCTGATCGATCTGCACTCCGCTCTTGACGGGTTGGGTGACAATGGCAAGCGAGCTTAGCCAATAGTTGGTGTTGTATTCCAGTCCGCCGGCTACGGCCGTTGGCAGCCCGGTGCGGTAGCGTACCAAGCTGGCGACCTGCCATCCGCCGAAGATATGATCGAGCCAGCTCGGAGCGTTGCTCAAGAACGTCTTGCCCTTGCCAAAAGGCAGCTCATAGAGGGCGTTGGCCGTAATGTTGTGTCGGATGTCGAAATCCGAGGAGCCGCGGAACTCGTTTATGTTGAAAATGTTTTGGATCGCAGCGCCTTGTTGACCTGATCCCGATTCAGCCGCAGAGCCATTGTCAATCGAGTGCGACCAGGTGTAGTTGAAGCCGAAAGAAAGTCCGTTGCTCATCCCGCGACGGAGCGAGAGGGTGAGTCCGTGAAACGCAGCCTTACCCGCGTTCATCCACGTCGGCATCGAACTGCCTTGAATTGGAAAGAACGTAAAGCATCCAGAAACGGATAGGCACTTGCCGTTGACGTAGGAGCTTGTGGTATTGCGGTCCAAGGCGTGGAGGCAGTCGAGGAAGCTCCCGTTGTAGTCGTGGTAGACGCACGCGAAATAGTTGGCCGAAGCGCTCCCACGGAAGTCCTGATTCGCCAGACCTGGCCATAAGTCCTCGACGAATGGCAGCGTGGGCACCAGGCTTGGATTGGCTGCGATTTGGTCGAAGGTTAGCCCCGCATCATGAAGTTTCCTCACCGCCAGGGCGTTTTGTTCCCAGGTGACCCCTGATTTGGGATCCTTGAAATATTCGAGAGGCGTATAGACGTCGCCCTCCAAAAGAAGTCTGTGAGAAAGACGCCCGGCGTAGCCGATCTCGACAATCATTTTGCCTGGAAGTTCTCGGGCAAAGCTCGCGTTCAAAATGTAGGAATACGGTGGCTTCAGATTCGGCGCGATGCCCATGAATTCGCCGGCGATCGCGGCAATGCGCGGTGGCGCATAGGGAAAGGTTTCTTGCGGCGGGGCAGCCAAGGCGGGAGCGGCGCCGGTGTACCGCTGGCTGGTGCTGAAGCTATAGGAATCCGGGAGGTTCTCGGCGTTGGCTAGACCAAGCGAGCCGAATTGATCGTACTGCGTGGTCAGATCGCTACCGAAACGATCGTAGGCCATGCCTGCGCCAACTCGCAGCGCGCCTTGTTTTCCGAAGAGTTTTCTCCGCCATCCACCGACAGCGTTAGGCGCATAGGCAATTCCAATGCGCGGGGCGAAGTTGTGATTGTCCGGGCTCCACCACGTAGGTTTGCCGCTACCTGGACCATTGAGCGCCCAGCTCAAGGTAGCGTTGGGCATCGCGTTCTGCGGCACGCCCTGGGCCTGCAGCGAATTGCGTTCCGCGAAGAACTGGGTCAGGGGAATCGTGGATGCTATCTGGTAGCCGGTTGCCTCGTAAGGAGGTCGGAAATCGTCCCAGCGCAAGCCGAAACTGAGGGTCAGCTCGCGGGTCACGCGATACGTGTCCCCCCCGTAGAGGCCGAAATCGTGCTCGATAAACGAGCGCGTCTGCGCGGTTCCTTGAGGAAAGGGATTACCACTCTTGTTGAATTGGTCGGTATGAAAATCGTCGTTGACCAGCCCGAGGATAGCGCCCATTCCGTTCGTCACAGATGTAGCGTCCGCAAGCCCAGGATTGGCCCCGAACCGCCCGGGGTTCGCAGACATGAAACCCGTCAGTGCATTGTCGATATCCGCACCAAGACCTATGAGTTCGGTAGCGCCGTACCCGTAGCGGGCGAAGGAGCTAGCGAAGGAACGAGTGTTGTTACGAATGATGCTGGCGCTGAATCCAGCGGTCACCGTGTGCTTGCCTTTGATCCAGGTGACGCCATCGTTCAAGTTCAGCGTCGGCAGACGCTGCGAGAGAGGACGAGCGTTGGGATTTTGCAGAGGATCAAGACTGGTTTGGAACAAGACCGGTCCAGTGACGCCAGAAAAGGCCTGACCAAAGCGCGTGTAAGCGAGGTTGAAAACATTGATGAAGTTGGGTTTCAGGATTGCCGTGTACTGTCCGGCGATACCCTTGCTGTTGTCGCGCAGGGTCGAGGCCGGCGCTTGCCCTGGGAACTGAGCCAGGATCTGGTCATCGGTATTGTCAGCCAGCGTGCCGCGGACGTTCACAGTGTGCTTACTGGCTCTATCCAAATGCAGGTCGATCTTCCCGACAAGGGCATGGTCACTGCGATGGCTTGGCGCATTGAAACGGAATCCGCTGAAATTCAGTCCGCCGTCCTCACCAAAGGCAGGAGCGTTGCCGTGAGGATATTGATTCAAGACCGCTAGCATACTGGTATTCACGCCCACATTGAGAGGGTCCACGGCCCGGATATCGCTCGCCGTTACGGTTTGAACGAATACATTGTCTTTCGTCGAATCGCACAGACCACCGGGGCCGGTCGGATTGTTGCACATCGTGTACTTAAATAGTCCTTGACGCAAAGTGTCTGACGGCACGGCGCGAACTTCCGCCACTCCACTGGCATCTTGACGCTGCTCGTAGTTGAAGAAATAGAAGACGCGGTCGGGCACGACTTTGCCGCCGATGGAGCCGCCGAATTGATTGCGCACGAGGGGTTGTCGTGGCACGCCGGCCTGGTTGTTGAACCAGGTGTTGGCGGAAGTCGCGCTGTTGCGGTTGTATTCGTACAGCGAGCCGTGAAGCTGATTGGTTCCGCTCTTGGTCACCAGCGCAACTTGGCCGCCCGAGGATCGGCCTTGATTTGGCCCTTCGCCAGCTACGGTCACACGAAACTCCTGGACCGAATCCAGCGGAATCGGGAGCACCGCGTTGAAGCCGGCATTGGTGTTGGTCCCGTTAGCATTCGATCCTTGATAGCCGCCTGTGCCCGTGGCGGTGGCTTGCGCGATGAGTCCGGAATTCTGGTTGTTGTTTACGTCGGCGCCGTCCAGCGTGATGTTGTTCTGATCGCGGCGCGCCCCGAGCACCTCGCCGTTGGAAGTCACGCCAGGTTGCACGCTCAACAGTTCCACCACATTGCGAGTTTGCAGGGGGAGTTGCCTCACTTGCGATTCGCTGAAGGGGTTGCCTACGCTGGCGTCGGTGGTGTTCACCTCAAGAGCTTCGGTCGTGACGTTGACGACCTCACCCGTTGCGCTGATCGCCATCGTTAAATTCAGCGTGGCGGGTGTATTGACCAGCAGCTGGACATCGCCTCGGGTCATGGTGGCGAAGCCCGCCTTCTCAACGGTCAGCTTGTACGTGCCGGGGACGACCTGAAGGAAACTGTATTCCCCGTTGGCGTCGGTGAGATTTCGACGGCTCGAACCGTTTTCCGAGCTGCTGATGGTAACCGTCGCACCTGGTATGACCGCGCCTGACGGATCCGTGACCGTGCCCCGCAAAGATGAGGTCGACTGTCCATGTGCGGAAACGGAACTCAAGACAAGACACAACAAAACCAAAGATTGCTTGGAAAAACACGAATAGATACGCATCCGGAACACCCCCCTCATGTTCCTAGTGTTGGAAACGCCAGAGACAGGCTTGCCTTGAGGCTCCGGCCACGCCGCATGCTGAGCGGCAAATCGGCGCGCGTCGGGGGGCACCGAAATAGCCATAGTCCTTCGAGCGGGCAAACTAGCGCTGCAACTTACTAGTGGCAGGGATAATTGAGCGCGATACCCGCCTTGTCAAGAACCTGATGCAAGGAAACTTTCAATGGGATGAATCGCTTAATCGAATCGGAGCGGATACGGACGCAATTTGCTCTTGTTTTTCGCGTTCGCAGTGGCGTGGGCCTCGCGCAGGCGTGAGTGAGACAAAATTTCTGTAGACAGCGAGTGCCAGTCTGCCATACTTGCGCGCATGTCATTGGGAAGTTCACGGCCGATGGTGCGCGCGCGGATTGCGCCGCGGATTTTTCTGCGCCTGACGGCGATGGACGTCTGCTGCGGCCCTCCGGTCTGCTGGTAAATTCAAATAGCCCGCCGCGCGGCTTACTATCGCGCGGATTGTCCTGCATTTCATTCATTGAACGCTATAAGGGAGGAGTGCATCCATGAGCGAGCCAATGGTTCGTTGGGAGGAGATGGTCCAGCCCGGCGCTACCTGGTCTCACGTTTTGAAGCGCGGTACGGCCTTGCGTATCACCGACGTGGAGGGTGGAGCAAATGTGGGAGCGATCTTCTACAACATGGAATGCCCTGCGGAGCGGTACAACATCGATACGCTCAAAGCGCAGCAAGTCGCCCACTTGTCCAAGGGATGCGTGCTGTATTCAGACATGGGCCGAATTCTGTGCTCAATCACGGAAGATACCGCAGGCGGACACGATCCGATCGGAGGGTGCTCGAACGCGGCGCTGGTCCGGCAGAAATATGGTGAATCCCGCTATCAAGAATTGCGGAACGATTATTACAAAAACACCCGCGACAGTTTTCTAATTGAGCTGGAGAAATGGGGACTAGGGCCGCGGGACCTGACGCCGAATGTGAATTTCTTCAGTCTTCTCCGTGTGAGCGGCGACGGGAGCATAGCTTATCAGCCGTCGACCTCGGGACCCGGCTCCTTTGTGGAACTGCGCGCGGAGATGAACGTGCTTACGATTTTGAACACGTGCCAGCATCCACTGGATCCGAATCCGAAATACCAGCCGAGGCCAGTTCATTTGGCGATCCGCAGCGTGCCGGCGCCGCGAGAGGATGATCCCTGCCGGACGTTCCGCCGGGAGAACGGACGAGGTTTCACTCTAACGGAGCGCTATTTTCTATGAGTGAAATGAACATCGTCGCGAGCAAACTCGATGTCAGCGGTGCGACGTACCGTTGCGTGATCCTGGCGGGGGAACCTTGGATTCGTGAAATCCAGAAAGGACAATATTTCCGGATCGTCGATCTCGAGGGGAATCAGGCAGCGGATACGCTTTTCTACAACGCGCACGATTACAGCGACCGTTACAGCGCGCAGGACACGATTCGGGAGCAGAGGAACCTTTACTTAACTACCGGGACGCGTTTGATGTCGAGTGCCGGCAATATCCTGTTGACCATTGTTGCCGACACTTGCGGCCGGCACGACACGCTCGGCGGCGCATGCGCAACCGAGAGCAACATGGTGCGCTACGCCATCGAGAAGCGGCACATGCACGCGTGCCGGCAGAGCTTCGTGAAAGCGGTGATGGAGTGGGGCCACGGCATGAGCAAGCGGGACCTCACCAGCAACATCAATTTCTTCATGAATGTTCCGGTGACCCCGGACGGCAAGCTAACGTTTGAAGACGGCGTTTCCGAGCCCGGGAAGTACGTGGAGATGCACGCTGAAATGGATGTGCTGGCGGTGATCAGCAACTGTCCGCAGCTGAACAACCCGTGCAACGCCTACAACCCAACACCGATTGAAGTCTTGATCTGGGACCGGCAGGGGTCTTGATGTTTCGCAAGGTCCTGATTGCCAACCGGGGTGCGATCGCTTGCCGCGTGCTGCGAACTCTGCGAAAGATGAGAGTGGCCTCGGTCGCCGTTTATTCGGAGGCGGATCGCCACTCGCTGCACGTGGAGGGCGCCGACGAGGCTGTCTTGATCGGACCGCCGCCGGCAGCACGGAGCTATCTTTCGGTGGACGCCATCCTCGATGCGGCGCGGAAGACCGGCGCAGAGGCAATACATCCCGGCTACGGCTTCCTGAGCGAAAATGCCCAGTTTGCCGAGGCGTGCGCGAACAGCGGCGTCGTCTTCATCGGACCCACGCCCGAGCAGATGCGGGCGTTCGGGCTGAAACACACTGCGCGGCGCATCGCCCGGGAAAGCGGCGTTTCTTTGCTTCCCGGGACCGATCTGCTGACAAATTTAGCTGCGGCACTTCAAGCGGCCAAGACTATCGGCTATCCCGTTATGCTGAAGAGCACGGCGGGCGGTGGCGGAATTGGGATGAAGTTGTGCCGGTCGGTCGGGGAATTGCAGCAATCCTACGATGCCGTTCAGCGAGTCAGCCAGTCGAGCTTTGGCTCCGCAGGGTTGTACCTCGAGAAATTTGTTTCCAGCGCGCGTCACATCGAAGTGCAGATTTTCGGTGATGGCGGTGGAACTGTTTTGGCGCTCGGCGAACGCGACTGTTCCGCGCAGCGCCGCAACCAAAAAGTTATTGAAGAGACCCCGGCTCCAGGTCTCACGGATACGGTTCGTGCGAAGCTGTTTGAAATGGCAACTGTGCTAGGCGCGGCGGTCCGCTACCAATCGGCGGGTACGGTCGAATTCCTCTTCGACAACGAAACCACGGACATTTATTTCCTGGAAGTCAACACGCGCCTGCAAGTCGAACATGGAGTCACCGAAGAGGTGACCGGGATCGACCTGGTCGAATGGATGATCCGGCAGGCCGCCGGCACAATGCCTCCACTGGCAGATATCAAGATTCGTCCCGCGGGCTGCTCCATTCAGGTGCGGATTTACGCTGAGGATCCGGCGAAGAACTTTCAGCCCAGCGCCGGCCAGCTATCCACCGTGAAGTGGCCGGAATGCGCGCGTGTTGAGACTTGGGTGGAGTCCGGCTCGGAAGTCACGCCGTACTACGATCCGTTGTTGGCGAAGATCATCGTGCGTGCTGAAAATCGTGCGGCGGCGCTGTACCAACTGCAGAGCGCTCTGAATGTGTGCAGGTTGAGCGGCATCGAGACCAACCTGCCTTACTTGCGGCAGGTAATTGCGGACCAGGCGTTCGAAACGGGCGGCATTGCCACGGCGTTTTTGCAAAACTTCTTATATCGGCGGAACGCGATCGACGTGGTGGAGCCCGGAACGCAGACGACGATTCAAGACTACCCCGGCCGTCTTGGATATTGGCACGTTGGCGTGCCGCCTTCGGGGCCCATGGACGCTCTGGCCTTTCGCCTTGCGAACCGGCTGGCGGGAAACTCCGATTCCGCCGCGGGCCTGGAAATCGCGGTGACCGGACCGACGCTGCGTTTTGCTTGCGACACGGCGATCGTTCTGGCTGGCGCCGACATGACAGCGTCGCTCGACGGCGCTCCTGTGCCGCGCTGGAAATCCATCTTTGTGCGTGCGGGCGCGTTGTTGGCAATGACCGCGGCACAGGGACCCGGCAATAGGGCGTACTTGGCGGTCGCCGGTGGGATCGACGTCCCGGAATATCTCCGCAGCAAGAGCACATTCATTTTAGGCCGATTCGGCGGCCACGCCGGGCGGGTACTGCGCGCTGGCGATGTCTTGCATGTCGGCGAAGACGGCGACAATTCTGGAATCTCACGCGAGCTCCGCCTCGAACTTTCTCCACCGTACGGCGACTCGTGGGAGATCGGCGTGCTCTACGGTCCTCACGGCGCTCCGGATTTTTTCACTCCTTCTGACATCGAGATGTTTTTCTCGACGGCATGGAAGGTTCACTACCATTCAGACCGTACGGGAGTTCGCCTGATCGGTCCGAAGCCAGTCTGGGCGCGTCAGGACGGTGGTGAAGCGGGGCTTCATCCCTCCAATATTCATGACAACGCCTACGCCGTCGGTACCGTCGATTTCACCGGGGACATGCCCGTGATTCTCGGTCCGGATGGCCCCAGCCTCGGTGGCTTTGTGTGTCCGGCGACGATTGTGCAGGCCGAGCTGTGGAAGATAGGACAGCTCAAGCCGGGCGATGTTGTCCGGTTCCGCGCGATCTCGAAAGAGCAAGCCGCGCAAATGGAAAAAGATCTCGATGCGTGCATCAAGAATCTCTCTGGGAGTTTGCCGCGTCTCCCTGCGACGCCAATTCGGGAAGATCCGATCCTTCAAACCCGCATCTCGGAACAGGGAGCACCCGCGGTCTTGTGCCGTGCGGACGGAGACCGATACCTGCTCGTCGAGTATGGCCCGAATGTACTCGATCTCAATCTCCGATTTCGGGTTCATGCGCTACAAGAGCAGTTGCGCAGCGCCGATTTGCGGGGAATTATCGATGTCACCCCGGGCGTTCGATCGCTGCATGTCCACTATGATGGACGCCTGCTGAGCCGCGAGCATTTACTCGAGGCGCTGGATAGCTGCGAGCGCCGCATCCCAGATCTCGACGACATCGTCGTATCCTCGCGTACCGTGCATCTGCCGCTTTCCTGGGACGATCCTGCGGTGCAACTCGCGATCCGCAAATACATGCAGTCGGTCCGGCCGGACGCGCCTTGGTGTCCGAGCAACATTGAATTCATCCGCCGGATCAACGGCCTCGCGACGATTGACGAGGTGTACCGCATCGTCTTTGAGGCCAGCTACCTGGTGCTTGGGTTGGGCGATGTTTATCTCGGCGCACCGGTGGCCACACCGGTCGATCCGCGGCACCGGCTGGTGACAACCAAGTACAATCCGGCCCGCACGTGGACACCTGAAAACGCCGTGGGCATTGGCGGCGCATATCTTTGCGTGTACGGAATGGAGGGTCCTGGGGGATACCAGTTCGTCGGCCGGACTCTACAAATGTGGAACACTTTCCGCACCACGCCGCAATTCCATCCGGGTACGCCATGGCTGCTGCGATATTTCGATCAGATTCGCTTCTACCCTGTGACTGCCAGCGAATTGCTGGAAATCCGCGACTCCTTCCCCCACGGCCAATATCCCCTGCGCATCGAGCAGCAGGATTTCCAGCTCAAGGATTACCACGCGTTTCTCGCCTCAATTGAGACCGACGCCGGTGCGTTTAAGCGCCGTCAGCAGGATGCGTTTCTTGCCGAGCGCGAGCGCTGGGCCAGTGCCAGGGTCGAGGAGTCTTTCGAGCCGCTTGCCACGGAGATTTCCACTCCAGAATCGAGCGATGCTGTGCCGGACGGATGCCGGCCTGTCCGCTCTCCGATTACCGCGAACGTCTGGAACGTTGCGGTCGAGTCCGGCCAGCGCGTGGAGGCCGGACAAAAACTCATCGTGCTCGAAGCGATGAAAATGGAAATCATCGTCGCGGCGCCGAGCGCGGGTGTTATCGAGAAGTTGAATTGCGGGGCCGGCACCCTGGTGCTTGCGGGTCAACCGTTGATCAGCCTTCGTCCTGAGGCCGCGCTATGAAGCTCGATTTGGGCTCACTACGGGCACTCTACGCTTCGAAGCAGGTGCAACCCTCGGAAGTGATCGCGGCGGTCTATGACCGCATCGCGGCCGCCCCCACCAAGCCCATCTGGATTTCCCTGGTACCTCGCGAGGAGGCATTGGCGCGAGCGCGCCAGTTGGAGAACGACGCAGCGGCTCGCACGCCGGCGCTGTACGGCGTACCCTTCGCGATCAAAGATAATATCGATCTTGCTGGGCTGCCGACTACCGCAGGTTGTCCTGCGTATGCCTATGCACCGGAACGCAACGCGACCGTGGTCGACCGTCTGCTCGCCGCTGGCGCAATCCCCATCGGAAAAACGAATCTCGATCAGTTCGCTACCGGCTTGGTCGGGACACGCTCGGCGCACGGGGCTTGCTCGAGCGTCTTCGACCCGCGCTATATTTCGGGCGGCTCCAGTTCTGGCTCGGCCGTCGCGGTGGCTCGTCAACTGGTCAGCTTTTCGCTCGGCACCGACACTGCGGGTTCGGGTCGCGTGCCCGCGGCCTTCAACAATCTCGTCGGGCTCAAACCGTCACGCGGTTTGTTTAGCATGTCTGGCGTGGTGCCGGCGTGCCGGACGCTCGATTGCATATCCATCTTCGCGACCAGTTGTCACGATGCACATGTCGTTTGGCAAGCAGCACGGGGTTTTGACCCGGGCGATCCCTTTTCGCGCGAGCCGCGCGCCGGGCAGGATGCCGCGCCGTGGCTGCCAGTTCCTGTCCGCTTTGGCGTGCCGTTGGCCGATCAACTCGAGTTCTTCGGGGACGTTCAGGCCGAGCGCCTCTATCAGCAGGCGATCGCTGACCTCGAAGGATTGGGCGATAAGAAAGTAGAAATCGACTTTTCCTTTTTCAAGGCCGCCGCCGATCTGCTCTACGCCGGTCCGTGGGTCGCGGAACGCCTGGCGGCGATCCGGCCGTTCGCGGAGGCGCAGGCGGACAAAATGAATCCAGTCGTACGAGAGATTATTTTGGGCGCAAAACGGCATTCCGCCGTAGGGGCGTTCGAGGCCGAGTACCGTCTACGCGAACTGCGTCGAGCCACGGAACGCGAATGGGACCGCATGGATGTACTCGTTCTGCCGACTACGGGAACCATCTATACGCACGAAGAGGTCGCCGCCGATCCCGTAGGGTTGAATACAAATCTTGGTTATTACACCAATTTTGTGAACCTGCTGGATCTCGCCGCGGTCGCTGTGCCGGCGGGGTTCCGCTCAAATGGCCTTCCGTTCGGTATTTCGTTTATCGGGCCCGCATTCAGCGATGAAGCTCTTCTGGCCCTGGCGGACCGCTATCATCGGGCGTATGCCGACGTGCCCGGACCGAGTGTCGATCTGGGGCCGTGTCCACCCGGCTGCGTCACCGTCGCCGTGGTGGGTGCCCATCTGTCTGGACAGCCCTTGAACTGGCAGCTCACCGAGTGCGGCGCCCGATTGCTCAGGACCCACCGCACGCTTCCTCACTATCGTCTTTACGCGCTGGAAGGCACCAATCCGCGCAAGCCGGGTCTGGTGCGGGAAGAGGGATTCGACGGCCCCGGCATCGAAGTCGAACTCTGGGCCGTGCCCCAACTTCATTTCGGAGGTTTCGTCGCAGGGGTACCCTCGCCGCTGGCGATTGGGAATGTCGGCTTAGCGAGCGGTGAAACCGTGAAGGGCTTTCTCTGCGAGCCGTACGCGATCGCTGGCGCCACCGATATTTCCAGGTTCGGCGGCTGGCGAAATTATCTTGCCAGTGCAGCAAGCGCAAGCTGAATGTATACTGGAAGCCGTCTTTAGGTGCCCTCGTCGCCACCTAGAAGCCCGCAGTCTCTGCGGGCCAAATTTACACCAAGGTGGGCGACGATGCTGCGGCGTACTTTTCTTCTTCTGATACTCCTCGCGGGTTCCAGCACAGCCTTCGCAGAGAAACCCAGTTTTACCGTCGGCTGGTCTGTCTACGCCGGATGGACTCCCTACCATTACCTCGCGCGATCCGGAATCCTGCGCAAATGGGCCGACAAGTACGGAATCACCATCAAGGTGCAGCGCTTCGATTACGCGCCGTCGCTTGATGCGTTTGTCGCCAAGAATATCGACGCCTGCACCATGACAAACATGGAGGCGCTCGATATGCCGGCGGCCTCTGGTGTGCCGACGACCGCGATCCTGATCGGCGACTACTCGAATGGCAACGACGCCTTGCTGGTCCGCAACGGTCTGCAAATCAAAGATCTTTCGGGCAAAAAACTGCTGCTGGTCCAGAAAACCGTTTCCGAGTATTTGTTTGATCGCGCCATGACCATGAACGGTCTGCGCGATCAGATCAAGCAGGTGCGCTTGATCAATACCTCCGATTCCGATATCGCTACGGCCTTTCTCAGCGACGCCAGCTCTTCGGCGGTCGTGACTTGGAAGCCCTTGGTTTCGCAGATTCTGAAGCAGAAGGGAATTACGTCTCTTTTTAGTTCTTCGCAAATTCCAGGGGAAATCCTCGACCTCACCGTCGTGCGAACCGACGTTTTGAATCGGCCGGACGGCGCAGGGCAACGCCTCGCCAAAGCGCTGACGGGCGCCTGGTACGAGCTGATGGGTCAAATGTCCGGCACTGGGCCTTCTGCCGACAAGGTGCTGGCCGCCATTGCCGAAGGTTCCGAGGACACGCTGGAATCCTACAAACAACAACTCAGCACCACAAAGATGTTCTACACGCCGCAATCCGCCGTGCAGTTTGGCAGCTCGGCCGACTTGAAACAGAAAATGGCTCTGGTGCGCCAGTTCTGCTTCGATCACGGCCTTCTCGGGTCGAACAGCCAGTCTGTGGATGATGTTGCGATTGCCTTTCCCGACGCTTCGGTCCAAGGGAAGCCGGATCGAGTCCGTTTGCGTTTTGACACGAGCTACATGCAGATGGCCACGCAAGGCAAGCTTTGAGGAGGAAAAGATGTCAACGAGATTCCCTCTCATCAGCGCAAAACCCAGCCGCCTGATTACGGTCGCTCTATCTTGGTTCTTGTTCGTGGCGGGCGCTTGCCTCTACCTTTACACCGCCGCCGCGCGACACCGCGAGAACCCCGAGGATCGCGTAACCCCCACGATCGGGCAGATGGTCCACGGGATGTTCGGTGCGGCACTCACTAGCCCCGACCAGGACGTCGATCCAACGCAGCCGGCGACAGTCGTCCAGCGTTTTTCGCGCGGCATGCTTTGGAAGGACACGCTCGCGACCGGTCGCCGATTCTTCTACAGTATGGCGCTGCTGCTTCCCGCGGTGGTGTTGGGGCTACACATGGGGCTATTTCCTTACGTCGGAGCGTTCTTCCTGCGCTTCGTGCTATTCTTCGACAAAATCATCGCGCTTTCCTTACTCCCAATTCTATTCATCGCCTTTGGCATCGATGAACTTTCTAAGATCATGCTTATAGTGGTCGGCGTGACCCCGACCATAATTTTGGACACATTCAACCTGGCCCGCACCGTGCCGGGGGAACAAGTGGTCAAAGCCTTCACTTTGGGCGCTGGCGACTTCGACGTTGCCTATCGGGTGGTTCTGAAACAAATCTGGCCGCGCGTGTTGAACAGCATTCGCTTGAATCTGAAGGCGGTCATGCTGTTCCTGTTTGCCGGCGAAATGATTGCTTCGACTGACGGCCTGGCCTACCGAATTGCGTTGCTGCGCCGCCACATGGGAATGGACGTCATCATCCCGTACGTACTGTGGGTGGCGCTGTTGCTGTTCCTGGTGGATCTGGCGATGCGCTTGGTGAACCGCAAACTTCACCCATGGTTTCGCGAGTCCTGACCGGCATGCCTATGATTGAAATCGAGAACGCTTCTGTCGCTTACGGTTCTCCGCTCCGTCCGGTTTTGAGCGGCATGAATTTACAGATTCGAGAAGGCGAGTTTGTCTGCGTGCTCGGCCAGACCGGCTGCGGCAAATCGACGCTGCTGCGCCTTGTACTCGGCTCCGAGCGGCCCTTGCTCGGCCGTGTTCTCATCGACGGCCGGCAGCACTGCCAGCCTGATCGCACCCGTGGCTACGTGCCGCAAAAATATTCCCTGTTTCCCGATAGAACCGTGCTGCGCAACATCACGTTTGGCGGAGAGCTCAGCGAATTCAACCTCTTTGGCCGCCTCACGCCTCGCTACTATCGCCGGCAGCGACAGCTAAACGAGGAAGCAATGAGTTATCTGCGTCGCATCGGGATGCGCGAATCCGACGCCGGAAAATATCCCGATCAGCTCTCCGGCGGAATGCAGCAGCGCGTCGCCATCGCGCAAGCACTGCTGACGAAACCCCGCATACTGCTGATGGACGAAGCTTTCAGCGCCCTCGACCCAAGCACTCGCAAGGAGATGCAGCAGCTGATTCGTAAACTTTGGCGGGAAACTGGCACGACGATCCTATTCGTTACGCACAATACGCAGGAGGCGTTGTCTCTTGGCACGCGCATTATCGTGCTGGCCAAAGAATCACCCGATCATGGTTCGCGGGTAGCCTTGGACTTGCCGGTCCCGGAGCCGTGCCACGAGGAAGAGATTCCGCGCCTCGTGTGCCGTTTGGAAAGCGTTTCGCAAATCAACACCGAGGTTGACAGCGTGCCCGGCCGGGACTCAGTGTCCGTAGTTCTCAATTGAGCGGCGGAAACGACAAAAGGCGCACCAAGCCGGAGTGCAGGTTGCCGTCCCTCGCGCATTTTCCACCGCAGGCTTTTCTCCCCGTTTCTTCGCAGGCCAGCCAATTCGCGATGTTGGCCCCCGTGATCCTCGTCCGTTACAATGAGCTCGTAGCTCCTTCCTGGCATTTATCCAATCTTTAAAGGTCGCCAGCAGGAAAGTGACATTCATGCCAAAGGCAATTTCGCAGGGTTAACGCGCAGGAAAAGGACAGCCTGGGTTTCGCGCCCACTTCCATACGCTCGAATAGCTCCTCCACGCGGTAGGTTCACAGGGCAGCAGCAAAGGCTGTTTTACCGCATCCACGATGCTCTGAGAAACCTGAGTGCTGGCGGCATTGTGCCCTCAGGACGGCAGCTGGCTCCTGGTGTAGTGTAGGCAAGGAGGCTCGGACGGATTCGGCCGGGAAGCGGCATTTGAATGCGGGGTTGAATTTCTCTTCCGAGATTTCCGTTCATCGCACTTCCGGATGCTGCTGTCCGTTGCGTTGGAGCAGCCTCATCCAGAATTTTCCGTGCGTTCTGGGAGCCAAGAAGGGAATCGGCATGAGCAAACCGATCGAAGAAGCGTATTCCGCACTGGCACGCCGGTTCAATGGGACCTTATTGCGTCAGGGTGACGAAGAATTTGCCGAGGCGCGCGGCATTTGGAATGGCTTGCTAGCTCGCACACCTGGGCTAATTGCTCGCTGCCGGAATGTCGCTGACGTGCAGGCCGCGGTGCGAGCGGCGACGCAGGCGGGCGTGCTCACAGCAATTCGCTGCGGTGGTCACAGCCTGGCTGGTTTTAGCAGTTGTGACGATGGCTTGGTCATCGACCTATCCAATATGCGCCAAGTGACCGTTGATGGGAAGAACCGCCGAGCGCGATTCAGCGGTGGATGTCTTCTCGGCACCGTCGACTCGGCTACCCAAAAGCACGGTCTTGCCTTTCCCGCAGGCGTTGTTTCGCATACCGGTGCTGGCGGACTTGTGCTAGGTGGTGGGACGGGATGGCTGAACCGCTTGCACGGACTTTCCTGTGACAACGTCGAGGGCTTTAGTCTGGTCGTCGCGGACGGTTCCGTGCTCCACGCTAGCGCGAGGGAAAATCCCGACCTCTTTTGGGCTTTGCGTGGTGGAGGCGGCAACTTTGGCGTCGTCACCGAATTCGAAGTGAGACTCTACCCCGTCACTTCTGTGTGGTTCGGCACAGCAATATGCCTTGGCGACGACATTCCGTGTGTGCTGCAGTCCTGGCGAGACTTCATGCCACAGGCTCCCGACAATTTGAGATGGGGATTTTCCTTAACGATTGCTCCGGATACGGAAAACGTTCCTTCGCACGCACGCGGCCGTGCGGTAGCGAGCGCATCCGCACTCTGGGTTGGCGACGTAGGGGAAGGCCGTCGCTACGTAGACCACGTCCTCTCGTTTTGCAATCCCGCGTTGATTACCAAAAGTGAGATTTCATTCCTCACATTACAGACGATGGCGGATGCGGAGTTTCCGCACGGACGGCGGTACTACACCAAATCCGGCTATTTCAGGTCTTTCGATGATCCTAGCATCGCCTCCATTGTGAAAGCGCTCGACACCATTCCCTCCCCGACGAACCAGATCGAACTGGCTTACCTAGGTGGCGCCGTCGCACGCGTTGACGCCGGAGAGACCGCATTCGGAGATCGCAGCTCGCCGTTCATTGTGAATCTGCTGGGAAACTGGTGCGATCCCGCGGGCGATGATGCAAACAGAGCCTGGGTACGCAATCTGTTTGCTGAGCTGCGCCCGGCTATGACCCCAGGGGTCTACGTCAATTTCATGAGCGGCGATGAGGATGATCGTGTTCCCGAAGCCTACCGCGAACGATGGGAACGCCTTGTCGCCGTCAAGACGCAGTATGACCCGAAGAATTTTTTCCGCCTGAACCAGAATGTGCAGCCGGAGCAAGCGACGAGGAGCGGTCGTTCGGACTGACTTCGCTATTCCTGCGCATCGACCGCACGGCGGCCTTCGTAAGGCTCTTACGAACCAGCCGTCACCTTCTCGTGCAGCATTCGCGAAACAAACGATGGGCTTGGCTCCTATCTGCTCGTATAATCCAGCGCTTCGTTCCTGACCGTCCCTATTTTTCGGAGTCCCGGTAGCCGGAAGGAGAGCAGTCCCGATGTCTCAAGCACAGCGGAGTCCACGGACGACGATGTTCAACGCCAACAAACTAAAGCTGGGGATCTTTTCGCCAAACTGTTCTGGCGGCATGGCCGTGACGCGAGTGCCGGAGCGTTGGGATGCCTCGTGGGAGAACAACCTAAAGCTGGCGCAGATGGCGGATCAGGCGGGTATCGAGTTCTTGCTACCCATCGCGCGGTGGAAGGGGTACGGCGGAGAGACCGATTTCGAGGGCCGCACCTTTGAAACGATTACGTGGGCCTGTGGGCTTCTGGCCAAGACGAAGAGCATAACTGTGTTTGGGACGGTACACGCGCCACTCGTCCATCCGATCTTTGCCGCGAAACAAATGGTGACCGTTTCGCATGTGGCCGAAGGACGCTTTGGGTTGAACATCGTCTGTGGCTGGAACCAGGATGAATTCGAAATGTTTGGCATCGAGCAAAGGGAGCACGACACCAGATACGACTACGGTCAAGAGTGGTGGGACGTCGTCCAGAAGATTTGGACGGAAACTGCGCCGTTCGATTACGCCGGGCGCTTCATCAAGCTGAAGGGCGTGGTGGGGCAACCCAAACCCTACAAGTGGCGGCCGGTGGTCATGAACGCAGGGTCGAGCGGGTCGGGGCGCGCGTTTGGCGCAAAGAATTGCGATTTTCTTTTCACCGTGCTGATCGACCTGGAGAAAGGCAAAAAAGACGTCGAGAGCATCAAGGCAATCGCGGCGGGGGCGGCGCGAAATATCGAGGTGTTCACGACCTCGTACGTCGTGCTCCGTCCAACCCGAAAAGAGGCCTTGGACTACCACGAGCACTACACCACAAAGATGGGGGACTACGCGGCGGCGGACCATTTGATGGAACTGCAAGGGCTTCACGCGCAGTCATTTCCACCGGAGGCGTTCCAACTGTTTCGCCAGAGATTTCTGGGGGGACACGGAGTGTACCCGGTGATCGGCGACCCAGACGATGTAACCAGGGAACTAGCAAAAATCAGCGCCGCTGGATTTTTGGGCACTACGGTGACATTCGTAAATTACGTCGATGAATTTCCGTATTTTCGAGACGAAGTGCTGCCGCGCTTGGAAAGGATGGGTCTACGGGCGCCGGCGAATCGAACGTAGACGCCCGTCGGCAGCTCGTCCGCCCCGCCCGCTCAATTTACGAGGTCAGGTCTTTTTCGCGGAATTCCTTGACACTGCCTGCGCGCTGTTGTACATCCTGCGATACTGCAACATTCGTTTCCTTCGGAGTTCACTGGGGGGTGTTAGATGGAGTGTTCCAGGCACCGCAGCGTTTTTGTCGCCTGCTTTTTTGTTGCTTGCTCCTTTGCCTTTCTTCTCGCTACTTGCCTAGTTCCGCGCGGTGTATTTGCGCAAGCCATAGCTGCCACCTTGTCAGGTAGGATCGTTGACACGTCGGGCGGCAGCGTGTCCAAGGCGAAAGTAACTGTCTCCAACACAGCTACCGGATTTTCGAGGACTGTACAAAGCTCTGACGCCGGCGAGTTCACCCTGCCCGCGCTTCCTGCGGGGAATTACGCCGTTTCCGTGGAATTCACCGGATTCGGAAAGCAAACCAAGAACATCACCTTGCAGGTGGGCCAGTCCGCGGCTCTGGACTTCACCGTTTCTCCTGGAGGCGTAGAGGAGAAAGTCGAAGTTGCGGCGACCTCCGAATTGATGGAGCCGACGCGGACGGAGGTAAGCACGGTTATCACCGAGCGTCAGATCGTCAACCTCCCTGTGAACGGCCGGGAGTTCATCGATTTTGCGCTGCTCTCACCCGCCGTGACAATCGGCGACACCACTGCCGGAAACACCGACGTGATCGTCGAACCGGTGACAAAACTTTCGTTCGCCG
>Ga0209526_10000218_pt1 | contig 35832 bp, 35 predicted proteins | sample JacPinW_OM2H0_M1_FD_188566 | JGI IMG/M metagenome (GOLD analysis project Ga0209526, IMG submission 188566) | Forest soil microbial communities from Algoma, Ontario, Canada - Jack Pine, Ontario site 1_JW_OM2H0_M1 (SPAdes) (version 2) | ecosystem: Environmental > Terrestrial > Soil > Boreal... | reverse complement strand
GTGCTCGGCTTTTTGTTGTTGGATGATCGATTTCTCGTGCGCTTTGTTCCGCGGCGCTGGAAAGGACGCTTGCGTGTGGACCCAAGCCCGGCTTCACCCACCGAAGCGGACAGGCCGGCGTTCGAAGCGCCGTCGATTCTCAGGCCTGCTGCCCCCAAATCGATCGACGCCCCCGGAATTGCCAAAACCGGCGCGCGCTGGTCGGGCGCATTTCTACGCCAGCAGTTCGCTTGGTTCCGGCTTTCACTCACAACTGTGATGCTTGGCTGGATATTCTACGCGAGCACGGCGGGGTTGATCTGGATGATCTCGCCAGGGTTTCCGCTGCCCGCCACGCCGGTTGCGGCGCTGCAGTCATTCCGCATCGCCGACCGGTATGGACTTTTCGCGATGATGACGCGCGGCCGCTACGAAATCGAATTCCAGGGTTCGGCGGACGGGCAAAATTGGGAGACGTATCCTTTCCGCTACAAACCGCAAGACCCGAGCAAGCCGCCCGGTATCTACGCGCCTTATCAGCCGCGATTTGATTGGAATTTGTGGTTTGCTTCGCTGGGCGGGTGGCGCGCGAATCCGATCGTGCCTCGCACCGAGGAACGGTTGCTTTCTGGTGAGCCCGAGGTCCTCGATCTTTTTGCCGGCAACCCGTTTCCTAACAAACTGCCCCGCCAGGTCCGCGCGGTCGTCTGGCAATATTGGTTTACTAGTGGAGACGAAAAGCGCGCGCAGGGTGTTTGGTGGCGGCGGCAATTGTTAGGGCTTTATGCTCCGACGCTGGAGCGTGCGCCGGACGGAAAAATCGGCGTTGCCGAGTGGCCGGCACCACGGACCCCCCGGGAATAGGTCATGATGGTTTTCTGCTTGGCTGATAAGGGTGAAGTAAGACATTCCTATGAACGTGGCATTTACGACCAAGAAAACCTCCGATGAGCCGTAAAGCTTGCGTGATCGGTGCAGGACCCAATGGTCTAGCCGCCGCCATCGTCCTTGCCGAGAGCGGTCTGCAAGTAGACATATTCGAGGCAGAACCTCAAGCGGGCGGCGCGGCCAGGACCCTGGCGCTGACGATTCCAGGCTTTCTCCACGATTTCGGGTCGGCCGTCTATCCGCTAGCCGCCGGATCACCGTTTTTTTCATCACTGCCGCTCGAGAGCCACGGACTTGAGTGGATTCACTCTCCCGCACCACTTGCCCATCCTTTTGATGACGGCACCGCGGTGGTGCTGGAGCGCGAACTTCGGGACGCCTGCTCTTCGCTTGGTCAAGACGGCCCGGCGTGGAGCCGGCTCATGGGACCGCTCGCGGTTCATTGGGCGGAGCTGTCTTCCGAGGTGCTGCGTTCGGTGCACCTAGTGTCCCGGCATCCCTTGCTGCTGGCGCGGTTCGGACTATGTGCGCTCCCTCCGGCGAATGCCCTTGCTGCTCTACTATTTCGCGGGGAGCGTACGAAGGCCCTCTTCGCTGGTCTGGCGGGGCATTCCTTTCTGAGTCTCAACGAGCCACTAAGTGCCGGGTTTGCCGTGTTGCTCGGTGCGGCCGCACACTCGGTGGGATGGCCGATTCCGCGCGGCGGCGCACAGTCCATCACGGATGCGTTGTGCAGCCATCTGGCGTCATTTGGCACGACGGTCAAGACCTCGACGCGGATCGACCGCTTGCAGCCGGGACACGGATACGACGCAGTTCTTTGTGACGTGACACCGCGTCAGTTGCTTCCGCTAGCGAGGGGCCGATTGTCAAAAGCGTACGAACGTCGACTGGCGAAATACCGCTATGGCCCAGGCATCTTCAAAGTTGATTACGCATTGGCGAGCTCCATCCCGTGGAAAGCTGCCGAGTGCTTGCGTGCCGCGACGGTGCATCTGGGCGGGGGCGCCGCGGAGATCACGGCCTCAGAAGAAGCCACGCGGCGCGGCCTGCACTCGCAGCGCCCCCTGGTTCTGCTGGCGCAGCCGAGCCTGTTCGATCCCACTCGCGCGCCGGCGGGGAAGCACACGGCTTGGGCCTACTGTCACGTGCCCAACGGTTCCGAGTTCGACATGCTCGGGAGGCTGGAGGCTCAGATAGAGCGGTTCGCGCCGGGTTTCCGCGACTGCATTTTGGCGCGCCGAGTCTTCTCGTCGTCCGCACTGGAGAAGATGGATGCCAACCTGGTCGGAGGCGACATCTGCGGCGGGGCTCTGGACATTCGCCAATTCGTATTCCGGCCGACGCGGCGCCACTATGCCACGTCGGCTCAAGACATCTATATCTGTTCGTCATCGACTCCGCCGGGAGCTGGGGTACACGGGATGTGCGGATATCATGCTGCACGACTGGCGGTATCGCGACTGCTCCCGCGCGGATAGCGAGGCCAGAATCTGGGATATGTGTTATGCGGGATGTTCCCGGCAACGGCGCGGCACGGACTGAGATCTGGATCAATTTGGCGCTATCATGGCAATTTGCTTTGTGCAGATTCGGAGAAATCGCGGGCGTCAACGTCAGGAGCCTTTTATGAGCTGTCTAACTCGGAATGCGGCTCGAGAAGTTCAAGCCGCCCTTCCGGGTATCGCTTGCGAATCGTGACGCCCACTAGGGAAGGGATGATGTCTCATGATGCGATGACAGGGACACACCTTGCAGCTGGCGCTGCGAAGACCTCGGTGTTGATGCCATGAAAGCCTGCCTCCTGCGAACCGCCGCTGCGATCGAAACCAACCCCCTCGCGCTTGTGGACCTGCCCGCGCCCCAACCGGCTAGGCGCGAAGTGCTCGTACGCGTCAGTCATTGCGGCGTGTGTCGGACGGATTTGCACGTGATCGAAGGCGAATTGACGCCTCGGAAGTCCCCGGTTATTCCGGGGCATCAAGTGGTGGGTATGGTGGCCGAGCTCGGTGCCGACACCGTCAAGTTCCGCGTCGGCTCGCGCGTGGGCGTCGCCTGGCTGCATCATACCGATGGAACGTGCGAATACTGTCGCTCCGGTTCGGAAAATCTGTGTGACAACCCGTCCTTTACGGGCTACAGCGTAGACGGCGGGTATGCGCAGTACATCGTCGCTCCGGAAGATTTTGTGTATGCGATCCCAGAGGGTTTTCCAAACGAGCAAGCCGCACCGCTGCTTTGTGCGGGAATCATCGGGTTTCGCTCGCTGCGGCTTTCTGGAATCCAACCCGGTGGCAAGCTGGGTTTTTACGGGTTCGGTGCGGCAGCTCACCTGGCGATCCAGGTTGCTCTCCACTGGAATGTGGAGGTTTACGCACTTACGCGCGACGCCCGGCACCAGAAGCTCGCCCTGGACTTGGGCGCGAAATGGGCTGGCGGGACTTTCGCCGAGCCTCCGGCGAAGCTTGACGCTGCGATTGTCTTTGCCCCAGCGGGTGAGATTGTTCCCGCGGCCCTCCAGGCGCTCCGAAAGGGCGGGGCCCTTGTTCTGGGTGGCATCCACATGAGCCCCATTCCTTCTTTCGATTACAACTTGCTCTATCAGGAGCGCCTGATTCGCAGCGTGGCGAACAACACGCGACAGGATGGAGAAGATTTCTTGCGCATCGCGGCGGAGATTCCTGTTCGCACGCACGTACGATTATTTTCGCTCGAGGAGGCCAATCGGGCTCTCTACGCCCTCAAAAACGATGCGATTTCTGGCGCGGCCGTTTTGAGAATCGAAGACAGCTAATTTACAAGGTGTCCGGAAACGGGACGGCCATTCCCGCAAGTGGTCAAAAGCGATCCTTTGACCGCCTCTGATTTCTTGCAGGCCGCTGAAATAGTGATTGTTAGAGGCAAATGGCACTGGAACCCCGCCTGCCAATATGTTATCGATCAGGGAAGCCTTGCAAGAGGGGAGGCGTAACCAGCCATGGCGACACCCGCGCTTGAGATCCCCATGGAAGCGGAGACCGTGCAGCCTCGAATCCTAATTGCGGATGATCAGCCGGACGTACTGAGTGCGCTGTGCTTGCTTTTGAAAGGGCATGGCTATGCGACTGAAACGGTGACATCTCCTGCCGATTTACTCGATACCGTGGCGTGCCGCCAGTTCGACCTGCTCTTGATGGACTTGAACTACGCACGTGACACGACTTCCGGGCGCGAAGGCCTGGACCTGCTCGCGGAGTTGAAAACAATCGAAGGTATCCCTCCGATTGTGGTGATGACGGGCTGGGCGACTGTCGGCATCGCCGTCGAGGCTATGCAGCGCGGCGTCACCGATTTCGTGGAGAAGCCGTGGACGAACACGAAACTCCTGGAGGTTCTGCAAAAACAGATTGCGCTTGGTCGCGAGCGGCGGGAGTTCACTCGCCGGGCCATCCTGGAGATTGCGGCACACAAAGAGATCGCCTCGCTGCTTCACGAGCAGGAACATGAAATCGCAGAGGCACGATCCATCCAAGAGGGGTTTTTGCCGAAAGAAATCCCGCAACTGTCCGGGTATGAAATCGCGAGGGCTTGGCAGTCCGCCCGTGCCGTCGGCGGGGACTACTTTGACGTCCTTCCATTTGAAAACGAAACAGTGGGACTTTGCATTGCCGACGTCGCAGGAAAGGGAATGCCGGCGGCGCTGCTGATGTCGAATCTGCAGGCGGCGGTCCGGGGGTTCGCTTCGCCGGCAGTATCGCCGGATGAGCTTTGCGTCCGGCTGAATTCTTTGATTTACCGCAATATCGCGAGCGACCGGTTCATTACTTTTTTCTACGCTCAACTCGACGGTCGGGCGCGAGTGTTGCGGTACGTAAACGCCGGACACAACGCACCCATCGTTCTGCACCGGGATGGCTCGCACCATCGTTTGCAGGAAGGCGGAGGCGTGCTCGGCGTTTTTCCAGCTCAGACCTTTGCGGTTGGCTCGATACGGTTGGAGGCCGGCGACCGCGTGGTCCTCTTTACCGACGGGGTGACCGAAGCGAGCAACGCTCAAGACGAAGAATTTGGCGAGGAACGTCTGGTCCGATTGTTAGCGCAAAACAGCCATTGCAGCGCCGGAGAGATTCAGGAAAAGATTCTAGAGACCGCCGGGGCATTCTGCCTTGGCAACTGGCACGACGACGCAACGCTCCTCATTCTCGCCGTCTCCTAACAAAGCTGGCACACGAATTGCGCTATCGCGCCGAGTGTAGCTCCGGGCTGGTCCCGGTGCGCGGAGTGTCCGCAGTCTGGCAGAACGAGTGTCTGCGTATGGGGCAAGCGGCGTTTGATGGCCGCGACCTGAGCCACAGTGCCGTATTCGTCGTCCTCGCCCTGGATCACGAGAACCGGGCACGCGATGGAGTCCAGACAATCTTCGATATTCCAGGCACGAAACTCCGGGTCGAGCCAGATATCGTTCCAGCCCCAAAATGCTTCTTCCACATGATCGTGATAACGCCCGAGCCGCTCTGGCAGATCCGTGGTTCGATACACCGTGCCGATTTTCGCGATGCTGTTGAGCGTCAACTCTTCAACAAAGACGTGGGGCGCCTCGAGAATCAGGCCCCGTGGACTTGCCGGTGAAGCAGCAGCGTAGATGATGCTGATGGATGCCCCATCGCTGTGACCCAGCAAGATTGGCCTTTGAATTCCGAGCCGCTCCAGCAGGGCGGGCAGCACGACCCTTCCCTCACGGTGCATGAATTCAGCTGATCGCTTTTCCCGACGTCGCTCCGATTTTCCGTGACCGTAACGGGAATACGCAACCACGCCGCACCCGGTCGCTCGCGCAAGTTGCCGAGGGAAATCCTTCCACATGGAAATGGACCCGAGGCCTTCATGGAGCATGACAATGGCTGGTCTGTCGCCGATTGCGGGATACCACAGCGTTTCGAGGCGCTTTCCGTCAACCATCACTTCCGATCGATGTTCCGGCAGTTCGGACAAACTAAGCACCCCGGGCTTTCTCGCGGCTGTGGTTTGCACTGGCGCGGAGAACGTTGCGGCGTATTTTGCCCGTCGCGGTCTTCGGCAATCCCTCCAGAAACTCAATCCAGTGCGGGCACTTGTAGGGAGCCAACCGACTTTTCACAAAATTCTTCAGCTCCGCGACCAGTTCGGGGCGTTGCTTCATTCCGGGCTTGAGGACTACGTATGCTTTCGGCTTCACAAGTTCGTTCTCGTCCGCTAAGCCGACGACCGCGGCTTCGAGAACGGCCTGATGGCCAATCAGCGCTGACTCCACTTCCGTCGGCGACACCCACACGCCGCCCACTTTCAACATTTCGTCCGAGCGCCCGCAAAACACGTAGTCGCCATCTGCTGTTTTCCGGAAGCGGTCCCCGGTCTTCACCCATTCTCCAAGAAACGTTCCCCGGGTTTTCTCCCGGTTATTCCAGTAATACGCCGCGGCCGTCGGGCCGGAGACATGCAAGTCGCCCATTTCACCTGGGAATACCTCGTGCCCTTTTTCGTCGAGAAGACGCACCTTATATCCCGGCACGGGTTGGCCGGTCGTGCCATAGCGGCAAGAACCCGGACGGTTCGAGAGAAAAATGTGCAGCATTTCAGTGGAGCCGATTCCATCGACGATCTCGACTCCGGTGCGAGCGGTCCAGGAGCGGCCCACTTCTGCAGGCAGCGCTTCCCCGGCCGAGGTGCATAGCCGAAGAGCAAGCTCCTCGCGCTTCGGAATGCCATCCGGTGACGCAAGCAAAGCGCTAAACAGGGTGGGGACGCCGCAAAAGATCGTGGGCTTGAATCTGCGCAGCACCTCGCAAACCGCTTTGGCGTTGACCCCACCCGAATGCAGCACCGCCGTCGCACCGATGGCCAACGGGAAAGACAGAGCGTTCCCCAGTCCGTACGCGAAAAACAGTTTCGCCGCCGAATAAATGACGTCGTTTTCGCGCAAACCCAAAACTTGCTGCGCGAACAGCTCCGCCGTGCGCACCAGGCTGGTCTGCACGTGCACGGCGCCCTTTGGCTTCCCCGTGGAGCCGGAGGAATAGAGCCAGAAGCAGACTTCGTCTGGAAGCGTGGGAGCGGTGTGCGCCGTGCCGCGAACTGCGTGCATCAGTTCGGAAAGTGCCGGAAATTCGGCCCTTGCCTTGCCCGACACGATGATCTGTCCACGCCACTCGGCCATGCGCACCGCTTCCAGAATGCAGGGTAAGAGAATCTCCGATGCGACGATGGCTTTGGCACGGCTGTCGCGCAAGATGAAAGCATAATCGAGCGGCTGAAACAAAGTATTCAGCGGTATGGGAACAATTCCGGCCTTGATGGCTCCCAGAAAGCATGTCGGGAAATCAATCGTGTCCAGCAAACAAAGCGCAACCCGTTGCTCTGCCTGAATTCCCAGCGTCAACAGGCTGACCGCGCAGCGGTCTATGCGATCCGCTAATTCGCAGTACGTGTATCCTCCGGCTCCGTCGATAAACGCAGTTCGTTCACCCCGCCCGGCGGAAAGGTTGCGCTCGATCAGGTCCTGGGCGGCGTTGTAGTACGGTGGTTGCGAGCCGGAGCCAACCGCCGACGGTTGTTGGGGCATCCCCACGATCTTATCCCTGATTTCATTACTACCATTGTGGAGATCAACAACGCAAAACCATAGAAAAGCTAACCCAGCCTTTGGTGAGTAAAGTGAGCTCGTACAGCTGTAGCTCTTCTCGGCGAAACGCCAAGTTTCACGGATCAGGGCCCCCGGCAAGTGGATGGCGCTCGTCGAGATGTTTGCTTTACAGGTTTCCGTACAACGCGCCGCTCGGCAAGTGCAGTGGTAGTTCAGCCGTGCATCAGCCGGTCGACCTCCCGGTGATCGCAGACGCCACCGCGGCGAACAGGACCGCGATTTAACTACGCGTCGAAACACTTTCTGTTGAATAATGCTTTTACTCAATTTAGCCGCCCAGCCGCTCGTTGAGATCGAGGAAGAACACAGAATTGCCCATCCGATCCGAAGGAGAATCCATGAAGGTTGTCCGGGTAGTGCTTTCAATTTTATTGCTGATGCCGCTGAGCGTCCCCGTTCGCGCCGACTTCAAGTACACCGACACGTCTCAAATCACCGGCGGCGCGCTTGTGGGGATTGCGAACTTCGCCGCCAAGTTCAGCAAGGACTCGCGCCAGGCCCTGCAACCAGTTGCCACGACGCACTCCGTCAAAGGCAATCACCTCAGAACGGACAATTCGGACGGCACCGTTCAGATTATCGATCTCGACGGCCGGCGCATCATCGCCATCGACAACCAGAAGAAAACGTACTCTGTGGCGACCTTCGAGGAGGTCAAGGCTGCCCTTGAGAAAGCACGGCAGAACGCCCAGCAACAGATGCCACAGCCAGGTGCGAACAAGCAAGATGCGCAGCTGAACGTAACGCCCAAATTCACCGTGCTGCCTGGCGGCGGAAGCCGCGTCATCCTGGGCCAGAACACTACCGAAACCAAGGTCAAAATGGACATGGAGATGCAAGCCCAAAATTCCGGCCAAACGCCCGCGGCAACGCAACCCAATGGACCCAATAGCGTCACTTTTACGATGACCATGGACATGTTTGTGGCTCCCAGCGTTGCGGGTTACCAAGAAATCAGCGAGTTTTACAAACGAATGGCCAAAGAGGTGAACTGGGTTCCTCCGACTAGTATTCACGTGGATCCCCGCATGACCCAGGGCATGGAAGAAATGCAGAAGAATTCAGCGGCGCTCAAGGGCTTGCCGATGCTCTCCTACGTCAGCATGGGAATGCCGGCGCAACCGAACGGCGTTCAAAATTCTTCGCAAAATTCTTCGGGCACGGCCTCGCGGCAGAGTTCCAGTTCAAACAGCTCCAGCGACACGCCTACAAACACTTCGGACGCCGTAGTCAAGGGCCTCGGCTCGCTGTTTGGAAAGAAGAAGCAGCAGGACAATTCCTCCTCCCAGGCGGCATCCGCGCCACCGCCGAATCCGAATCCCGATCCAAACGCGCTGATGGAAATGACCATGCAAGTAACGTCATTTTCGGATTCCTCACTGGACGCCAGCCTATTTGAAATTCCCACCGGCTACGCGCGCGTCCAGGGGAATCCTGACCAGATCCTCGGCCAGCCTGCGGCTAGGCAGCACTAGGATAGACGTAAGGGCGCAGGATGCTGCGCTCGCGGCGCCCCGGTTCAGCAATCCGACGGCATGATTCGGCAGGATCGTGCGCGGGGCCTGCCGATGTTGGTTCCCGCTTTGACGAGTCCCTTTAAGCGCCCTTAGGTTCTGTCATGCTGAACCAGTTGCCGGAGTTGTCCTTGAGGATCGCCTCAACCCCGTAGAACTGTTCTTTAGGCGGAGAAGGGAACTCGACGCCCTTGGCTTTGAGTTCCTCGTAGGTCTTGCGGCAATCGCTCGTTTGCAGCACTCCTCCATTGATCTTGCCCTGTATCAGCAGGCCCCGGATGGTTGCAGCCACTTCAGGTTGCATGTTCGGACCATCCACTTTCATCAGAATAATCTGCAGGTCGGGCTGGCCTTTCGGGCTCACAGTAAGCCATCGAAAACCATTGTCCATCTTTGCATCCATACGGACATCGAAACCGAGCTTGTTCACGTAGAAGTCGCGGGCGGCGTCCTGGTCTAGTACGTACAAAGTTGCGTGGGAAAGTCGTTGGATCATGGGACCTCCTCTTTCTTTGTGAGACTATCCGGAGACAGAAGACAATGCTTCTCGATTCTTGCGGTCTTGAACCGGCGGCGCTACTGCGGGCTCAGGAAAAACTGCTGGTAGCAGGCAGGGATGTAGTACAGAGGCCAATGAGCGGCAAGCCCCCCAAAGGTGCTGCGGCATTCGCGGCGGAAGGCGGCGGGGGACAATCCCGTAAGAGTACGAAATCTCACGCTGAAAGATCCCAGGCTTTGGTAGCCCACGTCGAAGCAGATGTCGGTGACGCTGTGATTTTCGGAAAGCAGGAGTTTCTTTGCTTCTTCGATGCGCATTCGGGTAATAAACTCGTGCGGAGTCTCCCTGAATGCCTGCGCGAACAAACGGTTGAAGTGGAATGGCGAAAGGCAGGCCTCACGCGCCGCCTTTTCCAGCGTGATACGGTCACGGTAGCAGGCGCCCACATAATCGCGCGCGCGGCAGAGGCGCGCGAACGTGGTGGCGTCGAAAAGTCGACCGTCGCGCCGATTCGTCATCTCGGCGCGTCGCGCCTGAGTCCTCATAGCCACTCAATGTATCACAAGGTTTCCTTAGCGCACGGTCCGCGAAATCTGGCACGGGGTCAGCATCAAAAGTCGTGGGCTTTCCCGTTCCCACTTCCCAGAGCCTCGGGTGTGGCCCGCCGGACACATTTCCGATACTCCGATTTATCGGGAGCGATTCGTCGCCGCCAGGCGGACCATTAGGGGAAACGCCAGAAGGTGCTGCTACTCGCGCTCGTTCCACACGTACAAGAAAACCGCGTCGCTGGCGGTCGCCACCTTACGTCCGGCTTTCCGAGTTGCACGGTTCAGTGCGGAACGAACTTTCTCTTTTGACTCCGCCAATTCAGCCACCGGGACCTTTAGTGCGGAACCAGCTTTCAGACCGTCAAGGTCCTTGAGGATTGTGGTGATAATCTGTTTGTGCTTTCCATTTCGACCTTGCGGCACATCCGCCTGCACCATGGTCTTGAAGTGCATGGTCGCGATCTTAGTCTGAGTGCGCCCCATAGAGTCCTCCGTGGTGATGACACGCTAAACAAACGTGACCTTATCGTATCTCATCGTAGCGACTGCTGCAAGTAAAAATGTCGGGGCGCAAAAGCGCGGGGTCGGCCCGAATCGGCTTGGAACGTCACAATCCCCGTCTGCGCGAGCCCTATAGTCCCGACTAGAGCCCACCGTTCGGTGTGCAAAGGATTTGACCCGTACAACCTCCAGCCTGCTAGCTTTAGCGCATCCGAGGGAGTTGTGATGCTCAAGTCAAAAACACATTTCGAGCAGGTGCCACTGGAGATCGTCAGAAAGATGGTTGAAGCACAAATCCGGCAGGCCGCAACGATCGAACAGTCTCAAGAAGGCCAGAAAAACCTAAGAGATGGGTTTTGCGAGCACGAGAGCAATCAAGGGAGTCGGTGGAAACTCATGGTCGACCCGTTCGATATTTTCCAGACGGAAACTGTAGGCAGCCTGCGCTGGGTTGAAGCCGCGAAAAGCCTTGAGGATGCCAAGGCCCGCGTCCAAGACCTGGCGCTGCGGTCACCCGGTGAGTACATTATCTTGGACCAAAAAACGGGAAACAAAATCGCGATCAAGTCCGAAGGCGTGGACGACGCGCCATCGAACCACACGCGATTTCCGGCTTGGGAGAAGCCCTACCAAGACGCACTTAAAGAAAGTGACCCACAAAAGCGATCCGAGAAGGTGACTGCCGCCGAGACCGCGATATTCCAGCGGTTGCGGGCGTTGGTAAATTCGGCAGATGGAAACTCTGAGGCGATAGCAATACAGGATGCATTAGACGCCTTGTTCAACCTAAAGAATGAAAAGCTCCACTGGGAGAGGCTATTCCGAGAAGTGCTCCTAGAACATCGTCCCCGAGAACTTTACAGCAAGATTCAGGTAGCCGAAGTCGCCATCTATATGCGCCTGCAGGCTTTGGCGCACGGCTCCAGCGACCAGAGCGAGCGACAGGTTCTAGCGGATGCGATGTCCACGTTGCGGATTCTTCAGCAAGGAAAATGAGCAAAGGCGCGCAAACTCACAGAGGACCAAGGCGTTTCTGCTCGCAAGACGTCTGGTTCAAAATTCAACCATTCTGAATAACTTGCCTGCACTGGTTTCCGTCGGGAAATGCCGAGCCGTGCCGGTTTTCGTCGAAGCCTCGGCTCCTCTTCTGCAAGCATGGCCTCTGCCCGTGTGAGATCTGGTACCCGCGACATCGCGAAAACGCTGCTTCTGTCGAGGAAAACCAGCGTGAAAAATACGGCTCGGCGCTAGGAAGCCTGCTCTGCGCCGCAGAGAATTCGTTGGCGCATGCGCGAGCGAGGCTCGAGTTATCCCTGCGGCCGCGATAGATTTGGCGGGCGGGCCCACCGTTCCTCCGTCGCCCGCTACTCCGCCTCTCTCTGTTTCTGCGAACCTCTGGACCGTCCATCGGGAGATGCCTCGAAAAGGTACCCGAAGTCGGCTGTCCAGCCGCGGAGGCGTCAACGAGTACGAGGATTGGATGCCGGACGACTGCGCGGGCGTCCGCCAGAAGAAGCAGGAAGGGAACTTGACGTTTGACACGATCCCCGGTCGTTTCGCAGCCTGCGCAACCCGGCGCAGGCGAAACTTTCCTCCAGGGCGTCCGCGCGATTCTACCGAAGATGGCGCAGTCCGAGTGTGCACCCGGATCATTCTTGCTCTCGGGAAACAAGGTCGGCGGTACGTTTCCTCGGCGGACAGTCGCTCAGGCCATGGAGGCGTAGCTGGACAAAGCGGTTTCCTCCCTGCGCAGAGTCCGGCAGATGGCGATATACTACGGCTGAGGTGGTTCGGAGGCTGCTAGCCAATCCAAACGGTCGGGGGTACACCATGCAACGTCGTGAAGTTCTGAAATTGCTGGCGGCGGGGACGGCGATCCCGGCGTTTTCTCCCCGCATGCTGGCGTTTTTCCAACAAGCAAAGGAGCAGGTCGGCGCGGCCTACAAGCTTCGTACTCTCAATCCCCAGCAAAACACCACGGTGGTGGCCATGGTAGATCTAATTATCCCCGCGACAAATACTCCGGGCGCGAAGGCTGCGCGCGTGAATGAATTCATCGATGTTATTTTGACCGAATGGGCGACCGACGGTGAGCGCCATGATTTTCTCGATGGGCTCGCCGGTGTGGATAGACAAAGCAATGAGCTGTTCGGAAAAAATTTCAGCGACGGGTCATCTGCGCAGCAGACGGCGCTGCTCCGCTCCATGGACGATGCCGCGATGACCGCTCGGAGCAATCGCCGCGCGCGTCACGGCAACACCGTGCCCGAGGAGCGAGACATGCAGCTCAGAGGTAATTTCTGGGACGTTTTCAAGGGCATCACTTTGCACGGTTACTACACTTCTGAAATCGGATTCAGCCAGGAACAGAATCTGCAAATCATCCCCGGCGCCTACCGCGGTTGTGCGCCAATGCCCCTCGAGAAAAAGACGTAAGGGAGATCGCATGCCAGTCACTTCCTATGACGCGGTCATTGTTGGCTCCGGAATTACCGGCGGCTGGGCGGCGAAGGAGCTCACCGAAAAGGGCCTCAACACCTTGGTTCTAGAAGCGGGGCACACCATCATTCCAGAGAAGGATTACGTCGAGCACGTGCCCGTGTGGGAGCTCAAGTATCGCGGCTGGGACAATCGCGCCGAGCGCGAGCGCACCCAGCACATCCAGCGCGAATGCTATTACGCCTGCGACGAATACTCCCACAAATTCTTCGTCAGCGACGTGGACAATCCCTATGCCAGCGATCCTGGAAAACCCTTCTCGTGGATTCGCGGCCGGCAAGTCGGCGGGAAATCCCTTACTTGGGGACGCCAGAGTTATCGCTGGAGCGATCTCGATTTTGAAGCGAATTTGAAGGAGGGAATCGCCGTGGATTGGCCGATCCGCTATGCGGACATCGCTCCGTGGTACGACTACGTCGAAGAGTTCGCGGGCATCAGCGGTCAGGCCGAGGGTTTGCCGCAGTTGCCTGACGGAAAATTTCTCCCGCCCATGGATATGAACTGCGTGGAATTGGATTTCCGCGACGCGCTCGCCAGAAATTTTGACGACCGCATGATGACCATTGGGCGTGCCGCGGTGCTTACGCGGGTCCACAAGGGGCGCGCCGCTTGTCACTATTGTGGCGTGTGTCACCGCGGCTGCATTACGCAATCCTATTTCAGCAGCTTGAATTCCACGCTGCCTGCCGCGCAGAAGACTGGACGCCTGACGATCCGGCCCTACAGCGTCGTTCACAGTCTGATTTTTGATTCGAAGACGCGCCGCGTCAGCGGCGTACGCGTGATCGACGCGCAAACGAAAAACACCATCGAATTCAAGGGCCGCATATTTTTTGTTTGTGGTTCGACGCTGGAGTCCACGCGCATCCTCCTCAATTCCGCCACGCCGGAATTTCCCGATGGTCTCGCCAATAGCAGCGGAGAACTCGGGCACAACCTCATGGATCACCACATGGGCGCCGGTGCCAGCGGGACCATGCCCGGCCGTGACGACAAAATGCCTTTTGGAAACCGTCCGAATGGAATCTACGTTCCGCGTTTCCGCAACGTGAAATCCAAGCAGAAGGATTTTCTCCGCGGATACGGCTACCAGGGCGGTGGAAGCCGCGACGGCTGGTCGCGCGGCTTGTCCATGAGCGGCATTGGCGTGGATTTCAAAAATGCTCTTAAGATGCCCGGGCCCTGGCGCATGGGGCTTGGAGGTTTCGGCGAGTGCTTGCCGAATCGCAACAACCACGTTGAAGTGGACAAGGACAAGCTCGATGCCTGGGGCGTCCCTACGCTGAAGATCCACTGCGACTGGAGCGAAAACGAGCGCGCCATGTCAAAAGACATTGCCATCCAAGCGGCAGAGATGCTGGCCGCTGCGGGTGCCAAAGACATCGGCGTATATCAGGAGATATCCGCGCCGGGACTTGCGATCCATGAAATGGGAACGGCGCGCATGGGCCGCGACCCGAAAACTTCTGTGTTGAACGAGCACAACCAAACGCACGATGTGAAGAACCTGTTCCTCCCAGACGGCGCTTGCATGGTGTCTTCTTCGTGCGTCAACCCGTCTCTTACCTACATGGCGTTGACGGCGCGCGCCTGCGACTTTGCTGTCGCTCGGATGGCAAAGAACGAGCTGTAGGCGCCTGGGTTGGGCCCGATGTTTCCGCCGGCTTCCGCGAACAACCAAAGCGTTCGCTGCCTTGCGGTCGCGCAAAACAACAGTTTCAGACCGCCGCTTCGCCCGCTGCGCGGGCCGCATCCTCGCTCGAATACCCCAGGCTCTGCAGAATTTCGGCGGTATGCTCGCCCAAGAGCGGAGGTGGCAACCGGTAGCTCACCGGAGTATTCGAGAATTTGACGGGGTTCGCGATGCTGCGAACTTCGCCCAACGAGGGATGCTCGAGCTGCACGATCAGGCCGCGTGCAAGTGTTTGCGCGTCGCTGAGGGCTTCCGGGACACCGTTAATGGGCGCGGCAGGAATGCCCGCACGCGCAAGCTGCTCCAGCCACGCTGACATCGGCCGGTCATCGAATCGCTTCTGCAGCAAGGAAACCAATTCCGCGCGATGCTCGATTCGCAACGCATTGTTCAGAAACCGCAAATCCGTACCCAACGTCGCTTGCGCCTCCAACAACTCAACGAATTTCTTCCACAGCGCTTCAGAACCGACGCCAACGACGAAGTACGCGGCGTCGCTGCCCCGAAACACCTGATACGGCACTACGTTTGGATGCGCGTTTCCCCAACGCTGCGGCGACGTCCTTGCATTCAGATAACTACTGCCGACGTTGGCCAGCCAAGTGAGCTGCGAATCGAACAGCGTCATATCGAGAAACTGCCCGCTCCCCGTTTTTTCCCGCGAAAAAAGGGCCCCGAGAACCCCCATCGTTGCGTACATTCCGCATGTCATATCCGCGATGGCAATGGGATAACGCATCGGGCCGCCATCAGGCTCGCCGGTAATACTCATCAGCCCAGCTTCGGCCTGCGCGAGAATGTCGTAACCCGGGCGGCCCGCTTTTGGGCCGGTAAAGCCGTAGCCCGTAATGCTGCAATGAATCAGTCGCGGATACCTGGCACGCAAAGTTTCCGGATCGATCCCGCGCTTCTGGAGGGAAGTCAGGGAGGGCTGGTTGGCGATGAAAACGTCCGCGGTAGAGAGCAATCGCTGGAGCACCTCGGCTCCCCGCGGATGGTCGTAGTTCAGCGTGATCGACCGCTTATTGCGGTTCGTTGCGAGGTAATAGGCAGATTCGCTGCCGACAAAGGGAGGGCCCCAGCCGCGCGACTGATCCCCCGTATTCGGCCGCTCTACTTTGATGACATCCGCGCCGAAGTCGCCTAGTAACATCGCGCAGTAAGGGCCGGCCAACGCTTCACTCAAGTCGACGACACGAAGGGAATCGAGGATGCTCGTCATGGACATGATTATATGTTGAACTGGCGAAATCTTCGCGCCCATCGCTGGCAAGAATATCCGCCGGAGCATTCATTCCATTAGCCCGCAAATCGTATAAAATCTGCTGCGATGGCGGAAGCCACCCAAGTCGTCGGAATCGGTAGCTGCGGGATCGATTATTTCGCAATCGTTCCGCGTCTGCTCGGTCCGGACGAGAAGATTAACGCCGATCGCCTGGAGATTCACGCCGGCGGCGTCACTGGTAACAATTTGACCCAGGTGGCGCGGCTGGGCGCGAAAGCCGGCTGGCTCGGCCTGATCGGTGACGACGAGAGCGGCCGATTGATTACCAAGGCGTTCGCCGCCGACGGCCTCGACCTCTCCGGCGTCGAAATCATTCAGGGCGAGCAATCCACGTTCACCTGGATTCCTGTGGACGCCGACGGCGAACGCTGCATCTACATGTTCCCGAATGTCAACGGCAAGCTGTCCGTGGAACAGGTCCGCAGCCGTTTCGCACCGCAAATCAGGGACGCCAAACATTTTCATACCGAGGCCTCGCAACTCCCCCTGGCGCCTGTCCGGGAAGGGATGCGAATAGCATCTGAAGCGGGCGTGCGCGTCATCTTCGATCTCGATGTGGCGCCGAGCCATTTCGCGCACGCCAGACTTGGCTCCGAGCAAGACTTGATCGCCGCGCTACGGTTCGTGGATGTTCTCAAGCCGTGCAAAGCCGCTGCCCGCGAGCTCACCGGCGAAACCGACCACGAAAAAATGGCCACCAAGCTGCTGACCCTGGGACCCCAGATCGTGGCGGTGACCATGGGCGCGCAGGGCTCGGTGATCGCCAGTGCGGGGAAGATGGCTCAGGTTCCCGCCTTCCAGGTCGACGTCGTCGATAGCACGGGAGCCGGTGACGCTTTCATGGGCGCGCTGTCCTACGGCCTGCTGCAGGGCTGGGATCTGCAGCGCCTCGGCCTGTTCGCCAACGCCTGTGCCGCCATCTGCTGCCGGAGAGTCGGTGCCCGCGCGATGGCCAAGCTCGACGAAGTCATGGCGCTGATCAGGGCGCAAAGACCTGCGGACGCGCGGTCGTTCGAGTGAGCCTCTAGCGTTGCCATACCTGGTCTCATCGCGGGTCCTACGCACTCTCTCCTTTTTTTGTAAGACTCATGAATCCTCCGCGCATCACCGGACATGAAACAACGTGGCGGGGGACTCTTGCGACAACGAGAAAACATTCTGGCCTATTGGTAAAGATAGATCACCGTTCTGACCATTGCAGCTTGGCGGACTTGCGGGTGCTTGGAAACAGACCGAGCTTCGGTAGGTTCACGGTAGACGCTAGGAACTGGGCAGTGGCTGGCTTGATTCGAGCAAAAAGAAATCGGCTGGCTCGTGATCGAGCCAGCCGAGATGGTCGCGATGCTGGTTACGCGGAATACTCTACTGGTAGACGGTCTTGTTCAGCCACTGCGCCCGCTGCACCGTCGGGGTGACGCCGAGTACGAGTCCTCCCGCGGGTGGTACAACGGCGGCCGAGGGGAACCATGGGGGTGAAAACGAGCCTTTCGCGAAGCGCTGATCGAACAGAACGTTCCGCTTGTTTGCACCGATGTTTTGGATCGTGTTCTGGATGCGGCCACCCACGATGGTAAGGGTATCAATCGCAGCTGCGTTGTTGATAATCGCGCCGCTCCCCGTAGCTGAGATGGTGGCGATGGAGGCGTCAATTTCGAGCATTCCATTGCTTTGGCTATTCGCCAGGTTGACGTTGCCGCCAGCAGTAAATATACCGAGGACCTGACCACTATCGTTTGCCGGGATCAGGGAGTCGAGGCCGGTGCTGACGGTGCCGGAGGTCTGAACCGGTTCTTTCACATACAGGAGGTCGCCCGTGACGGTGATGTCCTTGGCTGCCGTGATCGTAACGGCGCTGGCGCCCTGAACGGCGGGTTGGCCTTGGGCCGGTCCGGAGAGACCGGTGATGCTACCGTCCACGTACAGCATGGTGCCGGGCCCCATGACCGTGTGGTCGGCAGCTATCTGCTCCGGAACTCCGACAAGGGTTTGAGAACCGAGGCTGGAGCTGATTGTGGTTGATCCGACACCGCTGTTGCCGGTGGGGTCGATCGTGACGGTCGTCGTTACTCCACCGTTCACAATCGTGAAGACCTGAGCAGAACTGTTGCTCGGCGCAGTTAACGTTACCTTGGCATCGCCCTCAACCAGAATGCCGCCGCCAGTGATGGTTGGTTTGCCGGTCTGAGAATTGGTGCTATACGGTAGAAAGACGCCTGACTTGGCGCCGCCAGCAGGGTAGGCGTTACCTTTGGCGTCTTTCAAGGCGCTGTTGAGTTGCGCATAGGAGGGCTGGGCCGAGGCAAGACCAATGCCGTCGATGACCGCCTGCTCCTGGTTGTAAGAGTCCGTCGGCAGGGGAATCTTGGCCTTGCCCATAGCGAAGCCGGCATCAAACTTAGGGCTGATTCCGTTGGCAGAAAGGCTCGAGGAGGCCACGCAATTGCCGTTGTTATAGCCCGCCTGGGTACCCGCGCTCTGGACCTGGTCGGTGAACTCATAGGACCCGCCGGAACCGAAATTCCAGGAGCCGTTGGTGAACACCGGGCCGGTAATCGTTCCAGGAACGAGAGTGCCGGATCCGCAGAGTGGGTATTGATCGATGAACATACCCCAGGCCGAGAACTTGACCTGTTGCGCCGTGGGAGGCGTCATCGTGGCGTTAAAGGTGATTTTCCCGTAGTCGGTTACCGTGGCCGCCTCGGTGCCCTGGGATTGGCCGAGGGCAGTAAGGTTGTAGCTGTAGACGTACTTGTAGCCGGTAACCGGAGCCGCTTTGTTCCAGATCGGTGCAGCGCACGACCCCGTCCCGTTAATTAGCTGGCAGCCGGGGGCATCGAGTGAAAGGTTGTAGTTGCCCGCGAGGAGAGTAAACTTCTCCGGCCAGGACTTTGCAGAGGCCCCGCCGTTGAGCGTGGTGGTCACACCGTTGCCATAAGTGTTCCAAACCTTTGTCTTTACAGCGCCGTCGGTACCGGCAGGGATGGGGGGTGTCGCAGGGCCCCAGCCGCCTACGACGGATCCTTGAATGCCGTTCACCATGGCCTGGCGTGCGATGTTCACGCCGGAATCGGAGGCGTAAAAGGCGCCGCGAAAGCTGCGATAGTAGCCGTCCACCAGCGTGTCAGAGCTGACGGAAAGCACCATCGCAACAGACATCGCGGTGAGCAGCATCAGCAAAAGCAACGTGGTGATCAGGGCCACACCCCGCTGGTTCTTGCAGCGAGACCGTGGGATAGCTTTGCGAAGCGAATTGGCGTGAATTCTCATGTAAGGCTCCTCAATTCATGCTGAGATTGCGCGGGTTGACGACCACAGAAAGTGCTTCAATCTTGTATTTCCCTCCGTCGAAGGCGTTCCGAAACGAATCGTTCGGGTTGACCGCCGTCCGGCCGACCAGGGAGATTCGCAGGCTGCGAATCTCGTCTGCCTTGTAGGCTGGCGCTCCATAGTTGTAACCACCGACGGCGGCGCCGTTGAAGGTGGCTGCCCCGACCTTGAAGCTGAGGATCTGGTCAGCAACCAAGCCAACGGTGGCGCCCTGCGAACGCTGCAGTTGATTCGCCCCGTTCACGGTGTAGGCGATTGGCTGCGCGAGCTTCACGACCCAGTCGGTCGCTGAGCAGAAATTAACGCCTAGATCCCCGATGCTGGTGTCTACGGTCTTGGCGAGCCCTGCCGGGTCGGTGGCATTCTGGCCGAGATTGTCGGTTTGCGTGGTTGTGAGAGTAATCTCGGTTCCCGGCCCGGCGACGGCGCCCGGGGCGACCACAACGACAGTGGTCATCTGGTTGCGGCCGTTCACCGTGGTTCCACCGGTCATCAGCAAGAGTTCGTCGCCGACTGCGAAATTCGCTGCCGTCAAGCCAGAGTTGGGGACCGGCACCAAATACAGCTTATTGCTCGTGAAGGTGTTCATGCAGCCCACCCCAGTTCCATCGTCCGGGTGCGCAGGAGGTGTGGCGGGATCAGGGGAAACGATGTTGAGAGTGTCGATGGCCCCCGCATTGTTCTGGACGGTAATGCCAACGGGAAAACTCGATATGGGGGCGGCATTGTAGAAGCCGGTGCCGGCATTCACGACGTCCATCTCCATTTGAGAGAGGGCATTCCGCATGGAAATGTTCAGACCCACCTGGTTTTGCTGGACGGTGAAGAGCGCGGTGTGTTGCTTGAACAGCGACAACGCGGCTCCGCCGATGACGAGAAACACGGTCATGGCGATCATGAGTTCGATCAGCGAAAAGCCTGATGCTTTACTTCTGGAGTGGTAAGCGTGAGTTTTGTTCATGGCCGCACCATACTCGTCTGAAATGTCACAGGAGAGGTTCCTGCCTGAGGTAGGGTCACGAAAACGGTGACGCGGCGCGCGTTGGTTATGGCTGTGCCATTCACGACAGGGTTTACCTCGATCTGCCAGCGTCGGTTGAAGGTCATTGTTTCAGCGCCAGCAGGTGGCGCGACGTTCGTGATGGTGCCATCCGGATTGTGGGTAATAATGGTTCCGGCGGTGTTTACGGAGATGGTACCGCTCCCCGCGGAAACTTGAACGGTGTCGAAGTAGTTTGCCACGTCAGCGCCCAGGCCACCACCATTGGCAACGTTCGGATCGGTGCTTGGAAAGCGATTCAGGTCCTCGAGCTTCTCGGTGGCCAACATGGCGGCCGTGCTCATGGCGCGAGAGTTGGAGGTGCTTCTCACCATCTGGCTCATGAGCGCAGCCACGGACAGCAAGCCAATGGTCAAGATAGTGATGGCCACGATCGTTTCGAGCAGCGTGAAGCCACGCTGCCCGCGCGATTTACGGGGTAACAAGAACTTTTCCATAGTTGGACACCTGTATGGTTTCTGGGCTTTGTACGTGCGCCTGAGTGAGGACGATTCCAGCCGCTGCGTTCCCGGCCGCCGGAGTCACCGCACCGCTGGGGCTGAACGTGAAGGTCGCGTCGGCATTCAGCGTCACGCCGGTGCCGGTTAGCGGAACGGCAGGGCCTACGTTTGCATATGCCGCCGCGCAGACCGTTGGGGCGGCAGGCAGAGGATTTTCACTCGATACTTGAAAATCGTAGGTTGCTGTCCGGAACACGATCCTGTAGGAGCAGCCATGGAAGATGGCTTGATAGCGCGTCGATTGGATCGCTCCGGACAGGGAGGACACCGCGGAACGCAGCTGGAAATATCGGAATGAACTCTGAATGAACGGAATGGCCATCGTCGCAAGAATCAACCCGATGGATACGACGAACACCAGTTCAATCATCGAGAAACCGCGAGATGCGGCGTGCCGCCGGTTCAGCGCTTTGCCTTGGTGTTGCATTTGCGGACTGCGGATCATTACCATCTCCATCCAGCTGCGAATACTGACGAGTCTGTTTTTCCAGACCTAGCCTAAACTCTCTGGCCGTGGAAGTAGCAGTTGGGGGGCCAAGGCAGTTCGTCTGTAGAATGTTGATTGTACAAGACTTATTACGTCACGAGCAGAACGCAGCGGTTGCGGGTAGGCGTGAAGGGTAGAAAGGTTACAAATTGAGGGGCACTTGCCACGACGCGCCTGTCAATTCGCTAGCCACCCGACAAGCGTCGGAAGAGCACAATGGCAACCATTGTTTGCGCCTCGCTTGCCTGGGACGTGCTATTCCCCGACAATAGGCTGTTTAGAATCGAGCTTTTATTGGATTGGGCTGGGCCTGATTCGAGGCCACGGGGTGTCGAGGCGCATGGGGAAGCAGGTTGGTTCACCGAAACGGATCGTCGCGTATTTTTCGATGGAGATCGCGCTGGAGAACGCCATGCCGAGCTACAGCGGCGGACTCGGCGTGCTCGCGGGCGATACGGTGCGCGCGGCGGCGGACATCCGGCTGCCGATGGTGGCAGTGTCCCTGCTGTATCGGAAGGGATACTTCTCCCAACAACTGGCCGAGGATGGTACGCAGACCGAGGAACCCGTCGAATGGAGAGTGGAGGATTTTCTGCAGGAAGAAGGGGCACGCGTTAGCCTTCCGCTGGAAAATCGCCGTGTCGAGCTCAGGTGCTGGCGCTATGACGTGAAGGGCGTGCGCGGTTTTGAAGTGCCCGTCTATTTTCTGGACGCCGATCTTTCTTCCAATCAAGAATCCGACCGCAGTCTCACCGGCAACCTTTACGGCGGAGACCCTTACTACCGACTTTGCCAGGAAGTGTTGCTCGGCGTTGGGGGCGTGCGCATGCTGCGGGCGCTGGGTTATACACAGCTAACGCGCTACCACATGAACGAGGGGCATGCGGCGCTGCTCGCCCTCGAACTTCTCGGCGAAGAGGCGGAAAAGGCGGGGCGCATCTCCATCCAAGGCGAGGACATCGAGAAAGTCCGCAGCAAGTGCATTTTTACCACGCATACCCCGGTGCCGGCAGGTCATGACCGGTTTCCGATGGAATACCTCACGCGAGTTTTTCCGGACCAGAACGGTTTCCTTGACTTGAAAGACGCGTCCGCCGCAGATCTTCTGAAGCGTGTTCTGCAAGCCCAGCAGGCCTTTCCGGATTTGCAGGAGGCCGCACGGGCGGGCGCCTCTCTCAACATGACCTACCTGGCGCTGAGTCTCAGCACGTATGTGAATGGAGTGGCCAAGCTTCACGGTGAAACTTCGCGCAAGATGTTTCCGCAGGTGCCCATCGAGGCCATAACCAATGGCGTGCACGCGGCAACGTGGGCTTCACCGGCGTTTAAGGAGCTGTTCGATCGCTGCATCCCGTCGTGGCGGGAAGACAACTACAGTCTGCGGACCGCTCTAGGACTGCCGCCGGAAGAGGTGTGGGCTTCGCACCTGATCGCGAAGCATGAACTCCTCGAGGCCGTGCGGACAAAGACCGGTCTCAAACTCGATCCCGACGCCTTCACGATCGGCTTCGCTCGCCGCGCTACGGGTTACAAGCGGGCGGATCTGATTCTTTCCGACCTGGACCGGCTGAGGCAGATCGCAAAGAATGTGGGAAAATTTCAGATCGTCTACGCGGGCAAAGCGCATCCCCACGATGGCGGTGGCAAAGAGATCATCCGGCGGATTTTTCAGGCGAAGAAGGCCCTGCGCAAGGCTGTGCCGATCGTCTTCCTGGACAACTATAACCTCGAGGTAGGGGGGAAGATTACCTCCGGTGTGGACTTGTGGTTGAACACGCCGCAATTCCCACTGGAAGCTTCCGGGACGAGCGGAATGAAGGCGGCGCTAAACGGGGTACCGAGTCTCAGCATTCTGGATGGCTGGTGGGTGGAAGGACACATTGAGGGTGTCACCGGATGGTCTATCGGTGAATCCCGCCACGTCGGAGCTGCGCCCGTCGGCACAGACAACGAGAGTGAAGCGCAGTCGCTATATTCAAAACTGGAAAATGTGATCGTGCCGATGTTCTACAAGGAACGCAGCCGCTACCTCCAGGTCATGCAGCACGCCATCGCGATCAACGGGTCGTTCTTCAATACGCAGCGAATGGTTCAACAATACGTTACGGACGCGTATTTGCGCTAAGGCGTCCTGTGGTGGCGCTCTCCACGGGTGCGCCCGGGTGACAAGGGGTGGCAAGCTAGTGTACTCCGCGAGGCCGTCAGCGCAGCTGATTCTTGTAGACCGCCATGCCCACAGCGGCGTCCATGCCGATTTTCTCCAGAGCGGTGATCTCGCGCCGCGTCTTGATTCCACCCGCGGCGATAATGGGATGGGACGTCGCGCTGCGGAGCCCGCGAAACCATTCCAGGTTTGCTCCGCTCATGGTTCCTTCGCGGTCCACATCGGTACAGAGAAACGCCGCGCAAAAGGGCTCGAGCTGTTGTATCACGTCTGCAGCACGCAGTTTCAAACTCCGCCGCCACCCGTGAGTCACGATGCGGCCTTTCTCTGTGTCCAGCGCCACTACCATTCGGCTCGTGCCGACTTTCTTCCGTAGTTGTCGCAACAGTGGCGTGTTTACCTTCCCCTCGCAAAATACCGCGCTGCCGATGATGATTTGTTCGGCGCCCCGATCCGCGACTCCCACGGCTCGGGATACCGTACGAATTCCGCCGCCCACGCGGACTTTCATTCCGTATTGACCCCGCGCCTCCGCACACAGTTGGTTCACCAGCGCGTCGTTTCCGGGTTTGCCCATGGCCGCATCCAGGTCGATGATGTGCAGCCAAGGATATTCCTTGAATTTGTCGAGCAGACCAAAGACATCCCCAACCGCCAATTCCCTCCGCCGACCATGGACGAGTTGCACCGCTTGTCCGTTCTGAAGATCGATGCAGGGAATCAGCACGGAAAGCGCACCGTGACGCCTTTCGCCGCCAGAAACTTCTTGAGTTCGCGGATAGGCTGCACGCTGTCGTGAAAAATGGAAGCGGCGAGCGCCGCGTCGGCGGCTCCTTCGGCAAAAATCTCCACGAAATGTTCCGGGAGCTTGGCGCCACCCGAAGCAATGACCGGTACGGAGACGGCGCGCGAGATCGCGGCGGTAAGCGGGACATCGAAACCACTTTGCGTTCCATCCCGATCGACGGACGTCAGCAAAATCTCACCGGCACCCATCGAAGCACCCTGTTTGGCCCACGCGATGGCATCCAGCCCCGTCGATTCGCGACCACCGCGCACCATCACGTCCCATCGATCACCGCTCCTTTTGGCATCAATGGCCAGTACCACCGCCTGAGCTCCGAATTCGCAGGACAGTTCTGAGATCAACGTCGGCCTCTCGACGGCCGCTGTATTCACGGTCACTTTGTCCGCACCGGCGCGTACCACAGCACGCGCATCTTCCAGGGTGCGAATGCCTCCGCCCGCGGTGAGAGGGATCGCAAGTTCCGCCGCCACCCGCCGGATCGTTTCAAGAAAGGTGGGTCGGCGGTCCCGAGATGCCGCGATGTCGAGCACCACGAGCTCATCCGCGCCCTCGGCGTTGTAGCGTGCGGCCAGCGCCACAGGATCCCCGGCGTCGCGAAGTCCCACGAAATTTACGCCTTTGACCACACGGCTGCCTTCTGTATCCAGGCAGGGGATGATCCGGCTGGCGAGGCTCATACTGCGAGCCTCAGAAAATTCTGCAGCAAGCACGCGCCCGCAGCTCCGCTCTTCTCCGGATGGAACTGCACTGCATAGATATTTTGCCGTTCGAGCACAGCCGTGAATGCCGTGCCGTGCGTGCAGGTTGCGACGATATCGGCGTCTTCCTCCGCAGCGATGGCGGCGTAGGAATGCGCGAAATAAAAGTAGGCATCGGGTGCGATCCCTTCGAGCAACCGCGAACGGCGCCGGGTGCGCACTTGATTCCAGCCCATGTGCGGGAGCTTGACGCGGGTTGGAAGCGCACGCACTTGCCCGGGCAGGACTTGCAAGCCACGAAGGTCTGGTGCTTCCTCACTGGAATCGTAGAGAGCTTGCAGGCCGAGACAAACTCCAAGAAAAGGCAGGCCGCGCCGCAAAACCTCTAGAAGCGCCGCACGCAGGCTGCGCTCTTCCAGCGCACGAATCAAAGCGGCGAAATGGCCCACGCCGGGAAGCAGCACCGCCTCTGCTTTCTCGATGCAGTCCGGTGTTCCGGCGCGCAATGATTCTACGCCGAGCCGCTGCAGCGCTCGCTCCACCGAGGCGACGTTTCCCGCACCGTAGTCCACTAGCGTAACTTTCACAACAGCCCTTTTGTGCTCGGAAGCACGCGACGCAGGCGTTTGTCGCGCGCTACGGCGAAGCGTAGCGCCCGTGCGAAGGCCTTGAACAGGGCCTCGATCTGGTGATGGGAAGATCGCCCATAGAGGACCCGCAGATGAATATTGGCTCGCGCGGCCTGCGCAAATCCCTGAAAAAAATCCTCGGTCAATTCGGTTTGAAAGTCGCCAACGCGCTGCGCCGCAATTTTAGCGTGACATACGCAATAGGGCCGTCCGCCCAAATCCACCGCGGCGACCGCCAAAGTTTCGTCCATGGGCATCAGAAAGTAGCCGGCGCGGAGGATTCCGCGTTTTGTTCCGAGCGCCTTCCCCACCGCCTCGCCGAGCGCGATTCCCGCATCCTCCACCGTGTGGTGCTGGTCCACGTCGAGGTCGCCTTTCGCTTCCAGCGTCAGATCGAAGGCGCCATGCCGCGCGACAAGTTCCAGCATGTGGTCCAGGAAACGAATTCCCGTGGCGATGCGCGAAGTCCCGCGGCCATCGAGGTTCAGGCGAATGCGGATGTGTGTTTCTTTGGTTTTCCGATGAAGCGTCGCTGTTCTTGGCATTCGTCCTCTACCGGTAGCGCTTGATCTGCTTCATCAGGCGCTCCATTTCGTTTTGCGTTCCGATAGTGATACGTACAAATCCCGCACCCATGTCTTTGCTGCGTTCGCGCAGCAAAATGCCCTGGCGTTCAAGCTTCTTGAATAACTCCGGTCCGCCCGGTCCAAAATTTGCTAACAGGAAATTGCCTGCGCTCGAATAGGTTTGCACACCAAGCTTGTTTAGTTCCTTCCTAAACCAGCCGCGCACGCGGACAACGTCCCGAACATAGCGCCGCATCGTTTGCCGGTCGCCCACGGCCGCTACCGCAGCGGTTAGGGCGGCGACGTTGACAGGGAAGGGAGGCATCGCGCGGCGCAGGATGGTGAGCGAGTCCGCGCAGGCCAACACCGTGCCGAGCCGGAGCCCGGCGAGCCCCGCAGTTTTCGAGAAGGTCCGTGTCACAAATAGCTGCGGATACTTGTTTATCCAGGGCACCACGCTTAGGCCGGAAAATTCCGCGTAGGCTTCGTCGATGACGACCGCGGTGTGTGTTGCGTCCTTTAGTATGGTTTCGATCGCGTCTCGCTGGAGCAACGTCCCGGTTGGGTTGTTGGGATTGGCGATAAACAGCACGCGCGGTTGGCTTCCGAGCGCGGCAACAACGCCTTCGAGGGGAAATTCCATCTCCGAGCTGTAGCGCAGTACACGAATTTTTGCTCCGGCGATTTCTCCATAATAGCGGTACATCGGAAAGGTCGGCTCGCAGATAAGGATGCTGCTGCCGGAATCCACAAAGGCATCGAAGAACACTCGCAACGCATCATCACCGCCATTCGTAAGCAGCAATTCCTCTGGCTTCACGGCGTAGTGCCGCGCCAGACGATGCGTGCCGCGCTCGTATTCGGGGTACATGGCCAGCTGTTTCGGTGAGAGTCTGGCCAGCGCCCGCGTCACCGCCGGCGAGCAGCCCGCCGTGTTCTCATTGAAGTCCAGGCGCAGCTTGTTCGCGCGTCCCTCACCCGGCGGCTCATACGTGCGCCGGTCCAGAATCGCTTGCCGCACCGGCAAGTGAGACTTCATCGGCGCACCTCCACGGCATGGGCGTGCGCAAGAAGTCCTTCGGCTCGCGCCAGCGTTTGCACATCGTCTGCGAGTCGCGCGAATCCTCGACTGTCGATGGTTTGCACACTGAGGCATTTCACAAAGTCTGCCGCGCTAAGCCCGCCGCGTCTCCGCGCCCAGCCACCTGTGGGCAGCACGTGGTTGCTTCCGCTCGCGTAGTCCCCCAGCGTTTGCGCAGCCCACGGACCGAGAAACACGGTTCCCGCCGCTCGGCACGTTTTTAGCAGTGAGCTCGCGGTGTGTGGAAGGCTAAGGTGTTCTGGCGCGAAACGGTTGACGAATTCACACGCTGCGGCGAGGGAGGGTGCGAGCACGATGGCGCCGCTTTGGCGGATCGATACAGACGCGGGATTTGTTCGAGGAAGTTGTTTCAGTTGTTTCGCGAGCTCTGCCTGAACTCGCCCGGCTAGAACTTTCGACGTGGTCACAAGAAAGCTCCCGGCATCCGGCGCATGCTCGGCCTGCGCGAGTAAATCCGCCGCGATCCATCGGGGGTTGCCTTGCGAGGCCAGGACGACTGCTTCTGTCGGCCCCGCCGGCAGATCAATCGCGCAATCGCTGCTGACCAGGTGCTTCGCTGCCGTGACGAAGCGATTGCCCGGCCCAAAAATCTTTTCGACACGCGGGATACTCTTCGTTCCGTACGCCAGTGCTCCGATCGCGTGCGCACCGCCGATCCTCGCGAGTTCTCTGATGCCCAGAAGATCGGCGGTTGCGAGCAATTCCGAATTTGGCCGCGGGCAAACAACAACGGCGCGCTGCACGCCCGCAACCCTAGCAGGTACCACAGTCATCACCAGCGTCGAGACCAGGGCGTGGCGGCCACCCGGGATATAGCAACCAACGGTTTCGATGGGCCGCACGATTTGCCCGATGTTTACGCCGGGTTCCACTTCGACTGTCCAGGGACTTGGCAATTGTTTTTCGGCCACGCGCTGCACGTTGCGCGACGCGTGTTTCACAGCTCGCAGGAAATCTCCGCTCACGTTCTTCGCTGCGGCGACCATCTCGCGGCGCGAAACCCAAACACCATGCCTGCGAAGATCGGCGCCATCGAGCTTCTTCGCCCACGCGAAAACCGCGGGATCGCCACGGCGCCGCACATCGCCGACGATGCGTGCCGCGATGCGCTCCGCGTCGACGTCACGGTGCTGTCGCGCGCTCAGAAGCTGCTTTTCCAGGGCCGCTGTCAATTTCACGATGCGCATTACAACACGATCTTGTTCAAGGGATATTCGACAATCCCCTGCGCCTTGGCGCTTTTGAGTTTCGGCAAAATCTGCCGTACCACCGCTTCTTCAATAATCGTATTCACCGCGACCCATTCCGGATCGCTCAATGTCGAAATCGTGGGTTTCTTCAGCGCCGGTAGAACTTCAAGCACGCCGGCCAGGTCGTCGCGGCGAACATTTAAAAGTAGACCGACCTTGCTGGCCGCGGCGATCGCTCCCTGCAGCATCAGAATCAGGTTCTCGGCCTTCTCGCGCTTCCAGGCGTCCGCGGCGGCCTGCCGGTTCATGATGAACACCGTCGCCGACTCGAGGACGGTATCCACGATGCGCAAGCGGTTGGCACGAAGCGACGACCCAGTCTCTGTCACCTCCACGATGGCGTCGGCGAGCTGTGGAACCTTCACCTCCGTAGCGCCCCAAGAGAACTCCACGCGCGAAGTCACCCCGTGTCGCGCTAGATAATTTTCCGTAATGCGCACGACCTCCGTGGCGATCACTTTCCCCGTCAGGTCGCGAGGTTCTCGTACTGGAGAGTCCTCCGGAACCGCCAGCACCCAACGTACACGGGCCAAGCGTTGCTTGGCGTAAACAAGCTCGGCCAGTTCTTCGACCGCGGCGCCGGTTTCCACCACCCAGTCGTGACCCGTGATGCCAGCGTCCAGCGCGCCCGTCTCGACATACCGCGCCATCTCTTGCGCCCGCACCATCAAGCACTCGATCTCCTCATCGTCGATCGACGGCACGTAGCTTCGAGAGCCAACGGTGATCTTCCACCCCGCCCGCGAAAACAAGTCCAGCGTCGCATCCTGTAAGCTGCCTTTGGGGATGCCCAGCTTGAGGCGGCTCATCGCTTATTCTCCTGTCCGTATACTTGTTCCGGCGAAAACGTGCGTTCTTCGACTATTTTTGCGCTACCGTCTTGTTCCATTCGCCGGAAGAAGCAGCTGGCGTAGCCCTCGTGGCACACGCCCGGCCCGACTGGCTCGACGCGCACCAGAAGAGCATCCGCGTCGCAATCCACACGCAGTTCGCGCACTTTCAACACGTGCCCGCTTGACTCGCCCTTCTTCCAAAGGCGGTTCCGCGAACGGCTAAAGAAAACAACCTCTCGGGTGCGGCGCGTTTCGGCCAGCGCCTCCTCGTTCATGAATCCCAGCATCAGCACATCTCCGGTGCGATCGTCCTGCACGATCGCTGCAACCAGTCCGCCAGCCTTTGCGAATGCAATCTCCACGTCTTAGTCCTCCAGAAATTCATTCCACAGAAACAAAAAACCCGCTGGAGCTTTTTGCGCCAGCGGGCTGATGAGTGCTTTGTTAGCGAATCGCTATGCACACCTCAGCGGGCGCCACGTATGGCTGTGATGATGATGGTGCCGATGCGCCCTGCCGTTGCGTGTGCTGTTCATGCGAAGCTACAAGGTAAAGAAATTCAATCTATCTGTCAACACGGATCTGTAGAGGGGAGCGTCGGATAAACGAATCAAGCACGCGTGAGCGAGCCGCTCGACGCGCCCGCGCTGTAATTCACAGTCATCAGAAGGTTTACCGCCACTCCGAACTTCCCATTTGGCAGCTTTTCGATGCGCACCACCTCCGCGACATATTCGCAGTTCATCGGATCGTGCGCGGAACTGTAAGGAAACGTTACAAAGACCCGCATTCCTGAATAGAACGCCTCTCGCCGCGTGGTGAAATAGATGCCTTCCTTTGAAGCGTTGACGCTCAAGGGGAAGTCCTCAAAATGGTCGTCCCGTGGCTCCGAGGGGCGCACTCGCAACATGCGTGCAATCTTCGATCGCCGGCTGCGCCGCTTGTAGGGGTACTGCTTTTCGGGCTGGTCCGACATGCTAGCTTCCGTGCTGGGCACGTTTCTAATACCACTATTCGCGCCGGCAGCTGCAACGTCAAGCCGGTGCGCTGAATCTGATACTGCAAGGGAAATACCACACTCAGGAACGACCTGGAGGCATTCGATGGGTGCGAAAGTCCGCAAGGGCGAGGCCGATTGGAAGAAGCAACTCACGCCGAATCAATATCATGTGACGCGTCAGAAAGGCACGGAACCGCCGTTTACCGGCGAATACGAAGATGCAGAAACCCCCGGTACCTATAAGTGTGTCTGTTGCGGACAGTCCGTGTTTCGTTCTGAAACAAAATACCACTCGGGCTCCGGGTGGCCCAGCTTTTACGCCCCTGCCAACGAGGATGCCGTGGAAACCGAGATGGACTCAGCCCACGGCATGACTCGCACGGAGGTGAAGTGCAGCCGCTGCGACGCGCACCTCGGGCACGTTTTCAACGACGGCCCGCAGCCTACGGGCCTGCGCTATTGCATAAATTCTGTGGCGCTGGAGTTGGACGAAGACTAAAAGCAGAACGCGCTGCAAACTGCGCAGCGCGCTACGGGAAAAGTTGAATCGCAAGGATGTGGCTTACGCCGCAGTGCAGGCGCAAGCCGCCATCTCCGCGATGCGGTCGCGTTCCCAGACCCCCAAGAGCAGCACCTTGGTCCCGGTCGGATACTTAAAGATATAGAAAACGTAGGAATCACCGTCCACTTCAAAAAAACCCGGTCGCCGTGGGTCCGGGCGCGAAGGCGCGCCGGAACTCAAGAGCAGGCGGAGTTCCCCGATTTGCTCCGGGGAATGGTTCCGGAGATCTTCCAGAAGGGGCGGTTGTTTGTGCACGGTCATCATCGTTATGTCTTTCCGCCGCATATAGCTTAGCTTTGTCCTCACCTAGTAAGACGCAAAAATTCGGCAAAAGTTTCATGACCGGCAACTCCCACCAGAGATTTTCCGAAACCGCCGATGGTAGCTTTTGCTTGGTGATCCAAACGCCTACGAGGAGTTTGACGTCAAACCGTACCGGGGTGGCCATTTACTTCGCGCGAATTTCCGCCGGGTTACGCCCCGATCGGGTGAACGTACCGGTTTGCGATGCCAACGGACTGGCCGGAAATAGTGCTTTCACGCTCTAGCGCGCCCGCCATCCGCGTGGCAGCGAAAATCTCTGCTGACGACAGCCTCGTTCACGATCGCACCAGCCGCGACTTCCTTCGGCACTCATGCGATTCCCTGTTTACCTCACGTTCGTTGTGATAGAGTACCGTAACCACCTGGTACGGTACTTGCGTGCGCTTCGTTTCCCTGCGATAGTGCCTCAACGACCTTCCAGTACAGGGACAAAATCAAGTGAAAAAGACTGCGACGAAAAAAACGACCAGTAGAGAGAAGAGTACTTTTGACAAAGACAGGCGGCGCAAGCACCATCATTGGCTTGTCACCGTCTATTACGCGGACGGGGAGAAGTTTGGTCGCGTATACACAGATCGCGACAAGGCCTCGCGCTTTGCCGAGCGACAGCGCAGGTCTCCGGTAGTCAAATCGGCAAGGGTCAGCCAGGTTTCCTGACACAGAGTTCATTGTTTTGGGTTGCATCTACGAGCGTCGATCGTCAAGGAAAGCTTGTCCGCTGCTTGCCCGGCGTGCTATAAAAAGAATTGAAGTTGAGCGGCCTTAGTATAGTGGTAGTACGGAACCTTGCCAAGGTTCAGGTGTCGGTTCGATTCCGATAGGCCGCTCCATACTTTTCAAACATTTACGCCGCAAGCTCATCTTTCCATATTTTCCAAAACTACATTTTGATTGCCAGTCTTGGAGGAAAATGCTGCCGGGACTTGGTCTAACGGGATTTCGCCGCTGTACAGCGCGGTCATGCGCTGCGAAGTGTGTCCTATCTGTTGCCGGATGACGGTGGGGTTGATTCCAGTGAGTTCCCATCGCCGGTTGCAGCCCGGTCGAAATCCGTCCAATCCGCCCTTCGGTAGACCGAGCCTTCAAAGCTGGATGTAGCCCTTGATTCAGAATGGTGGTTTCTAGAAACGGTCCGCCTGACCTTGAGCGAAAGACTAGCTCATCGGGGAGGGAAGTCCTTACGAGCCGCCTGAGTGCCCGCATAGCCTTCTGACCTTCAGCGTCACAGAGTAGCGAGACCCATCATGATCATGGCCATCGTCGTCGTGGTCGCCTTGTTGTCGTCATCGTTGTCGGAGTCGATGACAGTCTGACTACTGTGATCATCATCATCGGCATGGGCAGCGGCCATGGGCATCGTCGTGGTGCTGCTGTTCTCGGGCAGTCTCTATGTCATCTTCAGGGCAACTTAGCGATTGTCTCCATCGGCAGGAAGAGACGATTTGGTGTGGCAGGAATTTCCATAAATCCGTACTTTTTGTAGAAGGCAACGGCGTTCGCGTCTTTGGCGTCAACCATGACCGTCCATGACGCAACATGCTTGGAGTTTGCCAAGCTACGCTTCAGAGCATCCGTAAGCAAAATCTCGCCGATTCCCTGCCCACGGAACGCACTACTTCTAGCGAGCCGTCCAACTAGGGTTGCTGGTACCTCGGGCATTCGCGTCAGCTTTCGCGCAATTTCCTCTGGAATTTTGTCTAGTCGCACCGAGTAGGCGGACAGCGTGTAATAACCTGCGATGGTCTTTCCATCAGGCGTAAGGACATAGACAGCAGCGAGTCTTTTCTTCATGTCCTGACGCGCCTGCGTTTGAAGATATTTGTCCAGCGGGGGGACACCACAAGAAAAAGCCGCTCGGTCGTGGCTAGCTCCGAGCGGCTCGATGCACAATTTTGGTTTGGGTGGCTGTTCTCCCAAACTACAACACCATCTGCTTGTGTCGGGCGGCTGCCGCCTTCAGTGCTTCATTCGGCTCCGGCGGATTGAGCAGAGCCTTAACAAAGACTTCCCGAGCTTCATCGCGCAGAAATAGCGATTCAAACTCCCTAATCGTCTCGGCGGCGGCTGCCTGAATATTGGAAACAACGAAGTCAGTGACAGACGTGCCGCGCAATTCGGCAGCCCGTTCGATTAGACGTTTTTGGGCTGAGGTGGTTCTTACCTCCAGACGTTCCGCCCTCTTTACTGATGCCATGGTTGCCTCCATGCGTAAAACTAAGTGTACGGCATTCTGCCGGTCCGGGCAAGACAAAACTCGGCAAATTGCCGTACAGTTCAAGTAGTTGATTATAATACCTTTAGACAGAATAAATTGGTCCACGCCTGAAGGTCGTGGCTCCATCCTGATGAGCTTCCCTTGGTACCCTGGGTAGGAAAAGGCGTTCCGCATCGGACGCATAGGGGAAAGGGTTCCGTGATAGGTATCGGTGGATTTCACCTTGGCAAGCCGGAACTCGAGGAATCCAAGAATATTCCCATCATTCGCACCCGATCGACAACGGAATCAATTTTCTGGATACCTGCTGGGACTGAGAGGTTCGTCGAGCAAGACTCGGCGATCATCAAAATACGAAAAGAACTCCCATTTGCTTATGGTAGTCTCGGAACGCTCTCTCCTGCTACTTATGAAGGAATGTACAATCTTGGTTTTGGCTGACTCCTCTGAGCCGCAGCTCGCCATCCTTCGAGGGTTACCGCCGGACACCGCGGTTGTCGTGGGAAATTCAGCGGAAGCCTTTGCGGCGGCGATTAGAGACGCCTCGGTCATTCTCAACTGGTCGGGCTCGTTCGACCTGTTTCGCGAGGTGTTCCGCCGGTCTCCGAACGTGCGCTGGATACATAGTCGCTCGGCAGGTCTCGAGAGAACACTTTTTCCAGAACTGATTGAAAGTCCCGTTACACTGACCAACGGCACGGGTGTTTTCAGCTCCTCGTTAGGCGAATTCGCACTTGCTGCGATCCTTTATTTTGCCAAAGACTTCAGGCGCATGATCCGCAACCAGATGTCCTGCGTATGGGAACCTTTTGATGTGCTGCCCGTCTCCGGCCGCACAGTGGGAATCGTCGGGTACGGAGATATTGGCCGCGCCGTTGCCGCCAGGGCGGTAGCTCTGGGAATGACAGTTCTGGCTCTTAAGCGGCACGCGTCGGTCACTGACCCTGACCCGCTCGTCGAACAGGTTTACGGTCCGGATAGTCGCATTGAGATGATCTCGCGCTGCGATTACGTAGTGGTTGCCGCGCCCCTGACGTCTGAAACGCGCGCTATGATCGCCGAGCCGGAGTTCGCCGTCATGAAACCCGCTGCCGTGGTAATCAATGTCGGCCGGGGGCCGGTCATCAAAGAAGAGGCGCTGCTCGGCGCACTTTCTGCTGGACGCATCAAGGGTGCCGCGCTGGACGTTTTCGATCACGAGCCATTGCCCGGTAACCACACCTTCTACAAACTTGAAAACGTATTACTCTCGCCCCATTGTGCGGACCACACCCCGGATTGGCTAGAACAAGCCATGCAGTTTTTCCTTGCGCAGTTTGAGCGATTCCAAAAGAACGAGCCGCTTAAAAATGTGGTCGATAAACAGCTGGGCTACTGACATTCGAATCCTGCGTCGCTCGGAATCCTAGCCCCTGATCGCTTGTGCTCGTACGCCTGCCCCGACAATCGCCACGTACTCAGCGGCCGTCCCACGTTAGAGCGTCGGTGCGCCGAAGAGACGAAAGATCATTGCTGGCGAATCAAGTTGCCGTGTTCGCCGAGGCTTGCGGGAACGGAGACCTCGAAGAAACCCAATAGCACTTCGTCGCGAGCTTGGTCACCCGACCCGACAGAAGCATTCGGATCTGGATTGTGGGGGTTATTTGGAGAATTGTCGTACCAGCCGACCACTCGCAAATTCGTGCCAGCTCTTAGCAAGCGGGGTTCTGTCAGGTGATAATTTGTCTGCCAGCGCAGGTCATAATTGACCCGAAGCAGTATTTCAATCTGAGGTTCTGGCTGATTGCTGGATCTGTTGCCAGTATGAACTACGTCGTATTCGAAACCCTTTCCGCGCAAATGCATATTCGGAAACAAGCTCAGCAGCACCGCGTCCTTTCCAAGAACGCCGTGTGCTTCGACGCGACAGTCGGATGCTCCGGGCGGAATAGTGAACTGATCGTTGGTGAGCACGAGGGTAACGACGCGCTGAGGCGGTTTTCGTTTCGAAAAGACCAGGCCTACACTGCTTTGGTCTGCGCCAGCGGTGCCATTTGTGATGTACTGCAGGCGAAAAATCAGATCAGCACCGGGGGGGATAAATTTGGCCATGCTGGCGGGCCATTCGTCGACAGGGGTTCCGGGAGCATAGACCATCAGGATGTCATCGTCTGCCCAGTGGCGGTCTTTGTCACCTGCGAGGGTTGCGGTGGTAAACGGCTTTCCTACGGGCGCGTGGCGAAGCCAATGCGAACCGGGCC
>Ga0209526_10000217_pt1 | contig 35854 bp, 36 predicted proteins | sample JacPinW_OM2H0_M1_FD_188566 | JGI IMG/M metagenome (GOLD analysis project Ga0209526, IMG submission 188566) | Forest soil microbial communities from Algoma, Ontario, Canada - Jack Pine, Ontario site 1_JW_OM2H0_M1 (SPAdes) (version 2) | ecosystem: Environmental > Terrestrial > Soil > Boreal... | reverse complement strand
AACTGGCTGATAAGGAGGACGCCGTGGCCCGTCAGATACTTTCGGCCGCTGCCGTGTCGCTCGCGGAACTCGCGACAAGTGTTGCGAACGAGCTCGGCTGGCGGAATCGGGAGGTGGGGATTGCAAGAGTCGGCGGCATGTACGGGCGCTCGCAATATTTCGATGCCGCCATTGAACGGGAGCTGAAAACGACGGTGCCACAGGGGTGCTTGGTATCGGTCGATATCTCGCCTGCGGAGGCCGCCGTACGGAAAGCGCTTCGGCTGTCCCGCCCAGAGGGAAATGTCGTCTGAACCTGAAGACCGAATTGCGCGCGTTCTCTCGTCCTCCGGAGATGAATTGAACTGTTTTGTGCACGAAACCGACGAAGAAGCTCTGCTGGCCATGCTCGAAAACCCGAACCTGGAGCAGGTGCACGTCACGCTCTTGCTCGGCCGGCTGGACCTGCCGGACGAACCCCACCCCCGGGGCATCGAGCTCGCACCGGAGAACGCGGTCCTCGCGGAGAGCCAGGTGCTGAAGGTGCTCGCGAAGGCTGAAGTTCCTGAACGCGTGGTGGTAGCCATTGCGCAGCACCCAAAATGGTCCTGGTTTGCAACAGGCATACGCCGGTTCCGGCGGTGCTAGCACTTCTTCCCGGCCTCGGGTTGCGCGACTTGAAAGAAATTGCAATGCTCGAAAGACTCGCGCCTCATCTGCGAAAAACCATCCAGCAGGAGCTGACGCGTCGCGCCGGGGCAGCGCAGGACCGCGTACCGTAGCAGACAGTGTACCGGACACGGGGGAACGATATCAGGAGACCTATGACAAACCGAACGGCTCAAATGCGATGGATCATTGTGCTGGGAGCCATTTTCCTAATCGGTGTGCTGGCCTACTCTACCTTTGAGCAAACGCACCATGAATTCGAGGTCTGCATGGCTTTCAAAGGCTCGTCTCACTGTTCCACTGCGAGCGGAGCAAACTATGAAGAAGCCGTCCGCAGCGCCCAGGAAATCGATTGTCAGCTTCTTACCAACGGCCGTGATGAAAATATGGTCTGTCTCGATAGCCAGCCTACCAGTGTCCATGAAGTGAAGAAGTGAACGCCTGGTCGGTGAGCTCGCATAGCGGGTCGGCTTCGGCCTCTGAGCCAGAGCGTGAATGATGTCTGTTACTGACTCGGCCGCTTGAACGGTTCAGGCGCAGGGGTGCCGAGCATCCGCAGGTAAGTCATCAATTGGGCGCGGTGATGCACCTCGTGTTCGTTGATTCCAAATAGCATGACCGCGACCGTGCGCCGGAATCCCAGCCCCGCGTGGACGCGCTCTGTTTCGAAGATTTCCGCTGGCATCGCTGCGACTGCCGCGAGCGTCTCCCGGTGTACTCGCCCAATATTTCCCAGTTCTTCTTCGAGCGAGCTCGGCGTGCCGATCAACGGACTCAAACCCTTGGGGATTCGCGTTTCGTAATAGGCGAAGTTTCCGTCCAGCGCGGTGCGCCGAACGCCTTCTTCCGAGGTCCACGTGTGGCGGAGCACCTCGCCCACGCTGAGCGCCTCCTTCTCGGGTTTCCACGTCAAGTGCCCCGGACGAAGCAACGCCAAGACCTCCAGTGTGCGCTTGCGAACGGCTTCCTTCTGCTTCAGGAAGAACTCTTGCAGCGTCATATGGGACATTATACGTGAAACCCTACGGCTATTCCGGTGTCTAATCAAAGGGGCCAACGGGGTGGTTGTGTGGTTGAATTACAGGCTTGATTCTCACTGCGTAGGATCGTCTGTTTCTGAGAGAATGCGCATCGAGAGATGACACGCTGCCTAAATTGCGGATCCGAACGCGACGCGGATGTCTGCGCCTTTTGTGGTCTGAATTCGTCCGCGGCGGAGTTTTCGCTGCGGCGAAGGCTGCTGAACCGCACCGCGGTGTTTCTTCTCGGCGCGCTTGCGTTTGTGGCTGCCAGCGGCCGCTATCCGGCCCTCGAACTCGACGCCATCATGATCTTCATCGGCGTCCTGTTTTTTCTGACGCTCGGCGTAGCCATGTGGGTCGAGAGGCGCGCACTGCGACACGCGGAGGTCGAGGCGCTCAAACGCATCTATTACGGGCTGATTCCGGTCCCGTGGCTTCTCGCGGCTCTGCTGCTTGCGAACGGGGCGCTTGATCGCGCGCCTCCACGGCTCGAACAGACGCGCGTAGTTGGAAAGTTCTCCATGCCCGGGCCCGTGCCAAGCCGCCGCCTCGTCGTCACGTCCTGGCGAGCGGGGCGTCGTTTCGAGCGCATTCCGGTCGACCGCAGCGATTTCGACCGCTTCACTTCGGGCGATTTCGTCATCGTGAAAGTAAAGGACGGTCTGGTCGGAATTTCGTGGGTCGCTGGTGTCTCCCGCCCGTAATTCACCCCTCGGAAGCAAGCCCTCGTCGGGACAACGGATGGGGACGACTCGCCTCGCCAGCAGGTGCATTCTAGGATGTGCGCCCCTTCGATCTGAACATGCAGCCGATTCGCCGGCGCTAGAATGGGCTTTGCCCAAGAATGTAAACAACGTGTGAGTGCCGCGTCGGGAAGGGAGTACGCCTGTGAAAGTGCCCGAATCATGGATCGAGCGGTTGCTGTTGCTCGAAGCACTCAAGGAGGATTGGGAGCCCGTTCCGCGTGCTGTGCTGATCATGGCATCGGCCTTTTATGCATTGTTCCTGGTTCAAGTTGCACAAGGGAGTGGTGTAGCCCAGTGGATGGACTTGGTTTTCGTTCCCATCCATGAGGGCGGTCATTTGCTGTTTCGCTTCTTTGGTGAGTTCTTAAACGTCGCCGGTGGTACGATCACGCAAACAGGGGTTCCGCTCCTGCTGGCGATTTATTTCGTTCTTCGTCGTCAGGTACAGGGGACTGCATTCTGCACCTTCTTTTTCTTCGAGCAATTTCTTCCGATAGCGACGTACATGGCCGATGCCCGTGCGCAGCAACTGCCGCTTCTCACGGTTGGCGATGCCGAATACGTGATACATGACTGGGAATACCTGTTCAGCAAGCTGGGCGTTCTCGACCATGACACGCAGATTGCGCAAGCGGTTCGTGTGCTCGGTTGGATTGGCATGACAGCCACGGTTGCGTGGATGGTGTATCGAAGCTTGGCAGCTGGCTCGCTCCGCTCTGGAACGACTTCCCGTTCGGTTGAAGCTGGGCATCGATGAACTTCCCGTGGCCTATTCGCCGCGCCGATCTGGTTCTCTCAGTTTTGGACCTGATGTCCACAGGGGTCGATCAGAGTGCTCTGCTTGGCGCCAGATGGGGGATCGGGTGTCGGCGGATCCATTTTCCCGGCGCCGAAAACTAGGATGAAGCCAACCATGCGGCTCCCGATTGTACGAGAACAGATGTCTCGCCATCGCGTTGCTCCCACGGCTCAGTCCGGCTGATCCGCTGGCTTGCCTGCACCTCCGATCTCAGTAAAATGCACGCATATCGGGCAGATGAGGCAACTGCACATCGAGTACGCGGCCGTAGTCGCCTAAGGTCAGCCGAATCGATTCCGCAGGCCCGACATCTCGTAGGGTCCAATCCGTGCTGGGGATCAGCCGCGCTGGGAGAGCCAGGTTGTCGCTCTCAAGATCCTTTCCCTGCGCTTGCAATTGAGCGGGCGACACCTCGTAAACTAGCTTCGCTTTGGTGTCGAGCATCAGGTATCGTCGCCCGAGCAACACCAGGACTAGGTTCGCGTCCTTCTTTTTGTCAGGTTGATAAACGTTCCAGGTGAGGGGCGGCTTATCGTCGAGCTTCAACTGTCCCTGCGTGATTTGCTTCCAGTGAATACGCCCGTTGTCGCCGCCGCTCGACCCTGGCGCGACTGCGGTGAACAGTGCCCAGCAAACCAGGAGGGCGCTCCCGCGTGCGGCCGTCTGGAGTAGGGAGTTTCTTGCTATGCGGTCACTCACGGGCTCTACGCACGAACCGCGCTCAATGCCTTGTCGAGCAGGCGAATGCCCTCGTCAACGTCGGTCTTCGAAAGATTCATCGGCGGAGCCATGCGGATGACGTTGCCATAAAGGCCGCCCTTGCCAACAAGCAGCCCGTTTTCTCGAGCGCGCTCGAGCAACTGCGTCGCCTCGGCCGCACCCGGTTGTTTCGTCTGGCGGTCTTTGACCAACTCGAGTGCCTGCATCATTCCCATCCCGCGGACATCGCCGATGAGCGAATGTTTCTCCTTCAATTCTTCCAACTTGCTGCGGAAATAGCCGCCGACGACGTAGGTGTTTTCGAGCAGGTTTTCTTCCTCGATCACTTCGATCACGGCCCGCGCGGCAACGGACGTGACCGGATTTCCGCCGAACGTCGAAATCGTCAGGCCCTGAAATTTGTCGGCGAGCTCAGACGTCGTAATCGTCACGCCGACCGGCACGCCGTTCCCCATGCTCTTCGCGCATGTGATGATGTCTGGGACTACTTCCCATTGCTCGATGCCGAACCATTTTTTGCCGGTGCGCCCGAAGCCAGTCTGCACTTCGTCGGAAATGAAGAGTCCCCCGTAACTCTTTACAATGCGATAAACAATCTTGAAGTATTCGGGTGGCGGCGTGATGAAGCCCCCGACGCCTTGGATCGGCTCGGCGATGAAAGCGGCAATCGATCCGCTCGTGCCGGTCTGAATCAAATTCTCAACATCGTTCGCGCAAGCGACGCCGCATTCGGGATATTTCAAATGCAGCGGACAGCGATAGCAATAGGGATTTACCGCGTGCGAGACCCCCACGCTGATGACTCCGCCCTTGCGCCATGACGCCTGCGCCGTTACGCTTTTGGCCAGCGCCGACCCGCCCGAGTACGCGTGCCGCAGCGAAACCACGTCGTAGCTCGGACCAGCCATTCGCGCGAGGAGGATCGCGGCTTCGTTTGCCTCTGTTCCGGAGCTCGTAAAAAAACTCTTCTGCAGTGTACCGGGAGTGATCTGCGCCAGTTTCTCCGCGAGCGCGACGATCGCTTCGTTGGGAAAGAGCGTGGAGGTGTGCTGAAGCTTGTCGACCTGCGCTTTGATCTTCGAAGTCACTTTCGGATTGCAGTGCCCGACGCCGATTGTGACGATACCGCCGAAGAAGTCGAGGTAGCGGTTCCCCTCGATGTCCCATAGATATTGCATCGACCCGTGATCGGCGACCAGTGGGTTCTGATAATAATTCGTCACTGCCGGCCACAAGTACTGCTTGTGCTTGCCGACAACTTCTTTGCTTTGGCGCGACTCGCCTTTCAGTGGGGTCGTCATCGGGGCCTTAATTTACTTTTCTCGACATTTCGCGTGCAGTGTACCCCCTGGAATTGCCCTCGGCAAGGGGGGGCGGCCCAGCCACCCAGCAGCGGTCCACGAAAGAACAGGAGACGCGGTCTGTCAGTGTTCCCGTATAATTGCGCCGGAAGACCGATGGAAAGGATACTAACGAACCTGCTCCGCGCCTTGGGCCGGCTTTTCCCGGACTGCGTGGCGCTCAGCCAAGCGATCGCATTCAACATGTTTGTCGCATTTTTCCCGTTGCTGCTGCTCGCCTTGGGTCTTCTGGCCATCACGTCCCTGTTTCCCGATGCGTTGAGAGAAATCCCGGCTAGCCTGAACCTAATTCTCCCCCCGGGCAGCACAGATGTCGTGACCGCTTATTTCGAGCGCAAGACGCTCCATCCCTGGAGTTGGATTGTCCTCGGACTCGGCGGGACACTCCTCGCTGGCTCTCAGGTGATGGTTGGCTACATCGAGGGCTTCCGCATCATCGAAGGGGATCCCTGGCGGCCCGGCTATTGGGAGCGGCAATTCCGTGCCCTGGGGCTGCTGTGCCTGACGATCGTGCCAATGCTGGCCGTCGTTGTCCTGACTGTATTCGGCAAGCAGACGCGCGCCTGGCTCATGTATCGTACGGGGTCGCAAGTTCTCACCCGTGAACTCGAGCTCGTATTCTATGCCGCGATTGTGTTCTTGCTCGCCATGGCAGTGCTCGTAGCGATATACGGTATTGGGCGCCCCGGCCATTCGGGCTTCAGAAGCCTGCTCCCGGGAGCTGTGGTCGCAACCGTCCTCTGGTGGGCCGCCGACATCTCGTTCGGATGGTACGTGCGGAAGATGCCCTACGACATCATTTATCGCGGCTTGGCGGCTGCGATCGGTCTGCTCCTCTGGATGTTCCTGACAGCAATGATAGTTCTGCTCGGTGCCGCATATAATGCCGAGTCCCGCGAATCGTCGGTCGCTGCGGGTTCGAATCGCCCTCGGTTGTGGTAACGTTCACCTCCCGGACAGTTGCGCTCGCGCCCAAAGCTGATAGAATTTCAGGCGGCGGTAGATTTCTCCTGCGGTGGACCCTTCCACCGGCGGAGGCGCGATGAGCGAAATTCGCGTCGAATGTTATGCGGGTCACCGCGCCGACGAGCGCCCTCTCCGTTTCGTGATTCGTGGGCGTCAGTTTGAAGTCAACGAACTCGATGGCCGGTGGTATTCCCCTGAAGCGAGCTATTACCGCGTCCGTGCCGATGATGGCAACTACTACGTTCTGCGTCACGATGAGGCACAGGACTTTTGGACGCTCGATGGTTTTCGCGCAGCTCGATAGGCAACGCGGTAAAACAAATGACCCAGCCAGATCTTCGACGTCACGAGCGAATCTTAGTGCCGGGAGGGCAAGCGATTCGCGCCGCTGGCAACGGGGATGGGCCGCACCTCGAAGGCATTGTCACCGTGATCGGTTTAGGAGGAATGTTTATCCGCACGGGCAACTCGTACCCGGCCGGCGCCGTGCTCCATGTGGTGCTGAAGTGTTCTTCTCTCTCGATCGAATCAGAATGCATCGTCCGCAACTCGGTCTCGAATGGCATCGGCGTTGAATTGACGGAAGTTACGCCGGAGAACGAGCAGAAGTTGAAAGCACTCCTGATTCTGCTGAAAGCATGAAATCAAGCCGAATAGTCCTCGATAATATGTCACCGAAACTTTTGTTCCTCGGACGGGTTTACGTCCACCGAGGCTAGGGACCTGTAGGTCACGCCTCTCGGCACTTCGGAAAATCGCAAAGAAATGAAAAAGAAAGACGTATTCCGGAATGATGCCCGCCTTGACGTCGCCGGTGTTGCATTCACGGCGGGAGCGATCTTGGCGGCAGTTCTGTTCACCTTTGCCATGCCCGATGCCAGCGCGGACCGGAACAAGAGCAAGAAATCGTCGGGCGTCGATGCGATATCGCTCGCCAAAAAGTTCAAGGGCAATCTACCGATCACGCAGTTGACTGAGGATCAAGCAATCACGCACGCACTTAACCGTTTGGCTTATGGCCCGCGCCCGGGCGAGGTTGCGCTGGTCCGCCAGATGGGTCTCGAAGAATGGATTGATCGGCAGCTCGATCCTGACTCAATCGACGATTCCGCGCTGAACACACGCCTGGAAAAGTATCCGACACTGAGCATGTCGTCGCAGCAGCTTCTCGAGCAATTCCCCCAGCCCAACCAAGCTGCCAAGCGCGAGCACGTCACAAAGCGAGCATTCAAGAACGAGGAGCATCCGGAGCGCAGCGAGCCAGAATCGCAGGGGTTTGGCAACGGCAAGAAAAACACCGATCAGGCGCGGCAACAGCTAGCCAACCTGGAAGGTCCCCACCGGATCATCGCCGAGCTCTCGATGGCGAAACTCGACCGGGCAGTGTACAGCGAGCGCCAGCTCGAAGCGGTAATGGAGGATTTCTGGTTCAACCACTTCAATGTCTTCGCCAACAAGGGTGAGGACAAGTGGTTACTGACCTCCTTCGTGCGCGACGCGATCCGCCCGCACACGATGAACAGGTTTCAAGATCTGTTAATCGCCACGGCGAAAAGCCCCGCGATGCTGTTCTTTCTTGATAACTGGCAGAGCGTCGATCCCGTGGCCTTTGGGCAATGGCAGCGGGAAATGGCGATGCGCCGCCAGCGCTATCAGGGAATCTTCGTTGGGGGCTTCCCAGGGCAGCCGAAGACGTTTCCCGGTTCGGCCACTCGATCCCGGCTCCTGTCCGGTGTGGCTCCTCGACGGAAGCAGGACCGTGGCTTGAATGAGAATTACGGCCGCGAGGTCATGGAGTTGCACACGGTGGGAGTCGGCGCTCGATACACGCAGCAGGATGTGATTGAAATGGCAAAGTGTCTCACCGGCTGGACCATTCGCGAGCCGCGCGAACACCCTTCCTATGTGTTCAAGCCGGAGTTGCATGCACAGGGCAAGAAAGTCGTAATGGGTCACAGGTTCGACCACGGCGGCGAGAAGGATGGTGAGGAAGCCCTCGCGATGCTGGCGAATGACCCTCACTCGGCGAGCTCGATCTCCACCGCGCTGGCCCGCCATTTCGTCTCCGATGATCCGCCGCAGTCGCTCGTTGACCGCATGGCGCAGAGCTACGAACGGACCAGTGGCGACATCCGCAGCGTGCTGAAGACGATGATTTACTCCCCGGAGTTCTGGTCAAAAGTCGCTTACCGCGCCAAGGTGAAGACGCCATTCGAGGTTGTCGCGAGCACGGCCCGCGCTCTCGATGCCGATGATTCGGGATCCTTCGCACTGGTCCAGTGGGTCGGGCGGATGGGCGAGCCTTTATTCTTGTGTCAGCCGCCGACAGGATACTCGGATAAATCCGAAACGTGGGTCAACACGGGCGCACTACTGAACCGTCTCAACTTCGCCCTCGCCTTCGCCGGCGATCACATGCCCGGTGCGAAGCTGGATTTGAGCACGATGTTGGGCGAGGAGGCTTCGAAGGACCCGCGAATAGCGCTTTCTCGAGCGCTTGATATTTTTCTGGGCGGCCAGGTGGCCGCTGGCACGCGGCAGGCTCTCGAGGAGAGGATCGACGACCAGCAGGTGTTGCAGGCGGTCCAGCAGGTGAACGAGGGCCTGATCGCAGGCTTGGTCCTCGGTTCGCCGGAATTCGAGCGACGGTAGGACAGCGCGCCGTGCCCCGGCCTGCTGGGTCTTGCTGTAGCGGAGAACGGCAATGAGAATTTCTCGGCGGTACTTTCTGAAAAGCGGTGGCATCGCGATGATTGGGATGGCTTCGCTGCCATCGTTCCTGCAGCGCGCCGTCGCGGCCACGGCGGCGCCGAACAACAAGAAAAAGATGGTCGTGCTATTCCAGCGCGGCGCGATGGACGGCTTGAACGTTGTCATCCCATTCGGTGACCCGAACTACTATCGACTGCGCCCCACGATCGCAGTCCCGGAGCCTCGCAGCGGCAGTTCCGACTCGGCGATTGACCTCGACGGATTCTTCGGCCTACACCCGAGTCTCGGGCCGCTACAACCCCTGTTCCAAAATGGTCAGCTCGCCATCGTCCAGGCCGTCGGCTCGCCTGATCCGACACGATCGCACTTTGACGCTCAGGATTTCATGGAATCGGGCACGCCTGGCGTGAGGGCCACCGACGACGGCTGGCTGAATCGCGCGCTTCACGCGACACCGGAGGAGCAGCCCTCACCTTTCCGCGCCGTCGCATTCGGCCCGTATCTTCCGCGTACCTTGCAGGGCCGGGTCCCCGCTGTTGCGATCCCGGACCTGCAGCAATTCAAAATGTACGGACCCCGGCAGACGGCCGAAGTCGGTTTTGAGGCGATGTACGCACAAACCGCGGATCCGCCACTCCACGGCGTGGGGCAGGAAATGTTTGAAGCGATCGACCAGCTCAAGAAAATCAATCTTGACGACTACGAGCCAGAAAACGGCGCGCAGTATCCGAGCAGCCGGTTCGGCCGAAGCTTGATGGAGATTGCCGAGCTCTTCAAAGCGAACGTAGGGCTCGAAGTCGCGTTCCTCGACAGCGGCGGCTGGGATCACCACGTCAACGAAGGCGGCGTGCAGGGTCAGCTTTCCAATCTTCTGCGTGACCTCGGCCAGGGGGTGGCAGCATTCCATCAGGACATGGGCGACCGCATGGGCGATGTGGTGTTTGTCAGCATGTCCGAATTCGGCCGCACGGCGCACGAAAACGGCAGCCGCGGCACCGATCACGGCCATGCAAACTGCATGTTTCTGATGGGCGGGGACATAGGAGGCGGCAAGGTTTATACGCGCTGGCCGGGCATGAACGAAGGTCAGCTTCATGACGGACGCGACCTTGCCGTCACCACCGACTACCGCAGCGTGCTCGGCGAAGTCATTTCGAAGCACCTCGGAGATCGCGCCCTCGATAAAGTTTTTCCGGGGTTCGCGAACGACCGGCGCCAATTCCTAGGTCTTGTGAAGTCCTAGCGCGGCACAAGGGCTGGCACAGAAAACCGACTGGGAGGGCCCTCTCGCTCCCCTTTTTGTTCTGAATTTGGTCTGCGGGATGTTAGCCTCCGACGTTCTCACGCACTTTCGATTCCTTCCCGTCCAGCTGCTCGACCCTCCTCGACCACTTTGATCCTCATGGAGTAGAACGAGCGGTGCACGAAAATGAAGGACACCACGAAAAATGCTGCCGCCAGAATGTGGGTCAACTGCGGATTCTTCGCCGTGAGCTCGACGGCCAGTTCGACCGCCAGCAGACCGAAAAGAGTCGTGAACTTAATCACGGGATTCAGCGCAACCGAAGACGTGTCCTTGAACGGGTCGCCGACCGTGTCGCCCACGACCGTAGCGTCGTGCAGGGGAGTCCCCTTTTGTTTCAGTTCGACCTCAACGATCTTCTTCGCATTGTCCCAAGCGCCGCCCGCGTTGGCCATGAAGATGGCCTGGTAGAGGCCGAAGGTGGCGATCGACATCAGATACCCGATGAAGAAGAACGGCTCAACGAAGGAGAATGCCAGTGTTGCGAAAAACACGGCGATGAAGATGTTCCGCATTCCCATCTGTGCGTACTTCGTGCAGATCTCGACGACTTTCTTGCTGTCGGAAACGGAGGCCTTCTGGGTTCCCTCGAGCTTGATGTTCGCCTTAATGAATTCTACAGCGCGGTAGGCTCCCGTAGTGACCGCCTGCGTTGAAGCGCCCGTGAACCAGTAGATCATGGCGCCGCCGGTGATGAGGCCCAGCACGAAGGGCGCGTGGAGCAGCGAGAGTTTCGCCACGTTCTCGGTGAGGCCGTGTGTCAGAGCCATAATGATGGAGAAAATCATCGTGGTAGCCCCCACCACCGCGGTGCCGATCAGCACTGGCTTCGCCGTCGCCTTGAAGGTGTTGCCCGCGCCATCGTTGGCCTCGAGCAGATCCTTTGCGCGACCAAATTTCACTTCGAACTGGAAATCTGTCCTGATTTCCTGCTCGACGTTAGGCACCTGCTCGATCAGCGACAGTTCGTAGACCGATTGCGCGTTGTCGGTAACAGGGCCGTAAGAATCCACGGCAATCGTGACTGGACCCATCCCAAGAAAGCCGAAGGCCACGAGGCCGAAGGCAAACACGGGCGCCGCAATCATCAGGGCGCCAAGTCCTTGCAAGCTGAAGAGGTATCCGATGGACATCAGCGCGACCATCGTCAATCCCAGGTAATAGGCGGAGAAGTTGCCGGCCACGAATCCGGATAGAATTCCCAGCGAGGCTCCGCCCTCACGCGCCGAGCTCACGACCTCGCGGACGTGCCGTGAATCCATCGATGTGAAGACCTTCACCAACTCCGGAATAATGGCGCCGGCCAGCGTGCCGCAGGAGATGATCGTCGCCAGCTTCCACCATTGCGTTGTATCGCCGCCCAGGCTGGGGATAATGGCGGAGGAAATGACGTAGGTGAGTACGATCGAGACAATCGAGGTGATCCAGACAAGCGAAGTGAGCGGAGCCTCGAAGTTCATCTCGTCCGCATCGCCGTACCGAGCTTTGGCGATTGCGCCGTTGATGAAGTAAGCGGCGGCGCTGGCGACCAACATGGCAATGCGCATGACGAAGATCCAAACCAGTAACTGGACCTGCACGGTGGGATCCTTCACACCGAGCAGAATAAAGGTAATCAGCGCAACGCCCGTCACGCCATAGGTCTCAAAGCCGTCGGCGCTCGGTCCAACTGAATCGCCCGCGTTGTCGCCCGTGCAGTCGGCGATCACTCCCGGATTCCGTGCATCGTCTTCCTTGATCTTGAAAACAATCTTCATCAGGTCGGAGCCGATGTCTGCGATCTTGGTGAAGATGCCGCCGGCGATTCGCAGAGCGGCCGCGCCCAGCGACTCACCAATGGCGAAACCGATGAAACAGGGTCCGGCATAGTCACCCGAAACGAACAGCAGGATGAAAAGCATCATCAGCAGCTCGACACTGATCAACATCATCCCGATGCTCATTCCCGCACGGAGCGGTATCTCATAGATCGGGTAGGGCTTCCCGCGGAGTCCGGCAAATGCCGCCCGCGAGTTCGCAAACGTATTCACTCGAATACCGAACCACGCGACCCCGTAACTTCCCACAATCCCGAGAACGCTGAATGCCAGGATAATGACGACCCGCACCGCCTCATAGTGACGCAGCGCGCCGAAATAGAGCACAATCACGGCGGCGATGAAGGCCCAGAGGACCACCAGGAATTTGCCCTGCGTGACGAGGTACGTTTTGCAGGTCTCGTAGATCAGCTCGGAGATTTCGCGCATCGCGCGGTGTACGGGAAGATTTTTCAAGCTGATATAAATCGTCAGGCCAAAAACCAGCCCGAGGATGCAGAACAGGATTCCCCACAAAAGCAGCTTGTGGCCGTCGGTGCCGAGGAATTGCACCTGTGACAAATCAGGAAGCTTCAAGGCCGCTTCACCGCCTGTCTCTTCCGGGGCCGATTGCGCATGAGCCGCGAGAGCGCCCCCCCATATCAGAGCGGTACTGCTGGCCGCATGTTTCAAGAGCCGGCAGCCTGTTGATCCGATCCTGTTGTGCATCAGATATCCTCCACCGTTAGTTTTCATGAGCGATTGCTCACACACTGCCCGTTCGATGCCAGCTGCTAAGATTTTTGTAGAGTTCAAGTCGGGATTTCGTATTTAGCTGCCGCCTGCAAGTGTGCTCACACCCATAAAGGAACAAATCCGCGAACAAACAATGCTCTTCACCCTCCGGAATAGACTTCCTGGGCAGGGGCCTTCTAAGCGCGAGAACAAGCCACACAGAATCCCTCTTTGTAGCAGGATTCACCCATTTCGTCAACGAAATGAACATTCTTTCCATTTTCAGGTTGCTGCGACGCGAGATCAACTCGTTGGGCAGGCACTGCTCTGCCATGGATTCTCCCGATAGCTTCGATGCGACCCGAACTTCTTGCCTGGTATTGACACTGTCCGTCTGCACCGTTAGGCTAACGCGGCAGACCGACAGCACCGGGGCTCCAACCTCGTGCTCGGGGGCGGTGCGCGATGAAACGCGACGACATCCTCAAGCTTCTTGAAGAAGCAGGCTCCATCCGAACGGGACACTTCGAGCTGACAAGCGGACGCCACAGTGCCAGCTACATTCAGTGCGCGCTGATATTGGAGCAGCCGAAGCGCGCCGAACAACTTGGCCGAGCGCTCGCCGAGCTTTTCAGGGATCTCTCGATCGCATGCGTCGTTTCACCAGCTCTCGGTGGCATCATCATCGGCTACGAAGTCGCCCGCGCCCTGGGCGTTCGTTCGCTTTTCGTCGAACACGATCGGTCCGGACAAATGGCTCTGCGCCGCGGGTTCGAGCTGAATCCGGACGAGCGCGTCTTGATCATCGAAGACGTTTGGACCACCGGCGGCTCGACCCGCGAGACCATCGGGGTAGTCGAGCAGAAAAATGGTCTCGTGGTTGCCGCGGGCGCCTTGATCGACCGCAGCGGCGGCCGTCTCGAACTCAGTGTGCCCGCGCGCGCCCTGCTCGAAATCGAGGTGCCCAGCTACGAGCCCGACGATTGCCCGCTCTGCCGCAACGGCGGCAGCGCCGTACGCCCTGGTTCCCGCCATCGGTAATCGGGCCGTCAAAGCAGGGTGTCCTCAAGGTTCCCGGCGGTCGATATTGCGGCAGCGTTTCTGCATCGTCGCCCGGCTGTTTCCAACGCGGCGTGCGCAATTTGCAGAAAGTCGGGTAGGACGTCAACAGTAACATTGTTGGGGGCACCCGATCGCCCCCCCGGATCGATTTCAGCCCGCCATCCTGGAGTCATAACTTGCCGACCGTACCGACAGCTGCGCTGCGATCTTTCTGGTCAGGGCTTGCTGGCAGGATTGGTTGCCCCGCGAGGTTCGGCACTCGCCAGAGGCCGCAAGAAGCTGTTCAACTCTGGCCTGAACTGTGGCCTCGCCCATCCGGCCTGCGGTAAAATTATAGGGTGTCCACTCTCGTGAGACCACTGCCAACTGTCCAATCCTGATGAAAAACATTAAGCTCACAATCGCTTACGACGGCGCGAACTTTCATGGATGGCAATTCCAGCCGGGGGTCTCGACGATCCAGGGTGCGCTGCATGACGCGGCGCGTAAAATCACGCAGGAAAAGATCGTCGTCCACGGCGCCAGCCGCACCGACACAGGCGTGCACGCGCTCGGCCAAGTGGCGCATTTCAAGACACAGTCCGCACTTTCGGCCGCTGAATTTCAGCGTGCCCTCAACGCGCTTCTGCCTCCCGCTATCCGCATCGTCGCCGCCGAAGAGGCCGGCCCTGAATTCCACTCGCGCTGGCTCGCGCAAGGGAAGACGTACCGTTACCGTATTTATCAGGGGCGCGTCCTGCCGCCGTTCGAATACCGCCGAGCGTTCCACTACCCTTGGCCGCTCGATGTAGAGGCCATGGCCGTTGCCGCACGGCAGTTTGAGGGCGAGCACGACTTCACTTCGTTTGCCGCATCCTCCGGATCGGAAGAAGATGACCGCGATCGTAATATGGTTCGCGTGCTGCATTCCTCCGAGATTCTGCGAGAGCGCGATTGCGCCGAAATCGCCTATGTCGTCCGCGGGCAATCATTTCTTCGCTACATGGTTCGCAAAATCGTCGGGACACTCATCGAAGTCGGCAGAGGAAGTCTCGCCCCCGCCGACATCCCCAAACTATTCGAGCTCCGCGACCGTTCGCGCTCCGGTCCAACCGTCCCGCCCGAAGGTCTATACCTGGTCTCGCTCGAACATCCGGATCCCACCGATTCGCTCGCGTCGAGGACCCCCCGCCGCTCTGCCAGCCTCTAGGTTCCAGTCTTTGGTTCGATGTACAAGTATCGAAAGAATGACACTTCTCCGCCAGGTGGTCGCTACCCGTCCCGTGCAAGGTTCGATCTACGTTCGGTCTGTAGTGGCTGCGACACCCCGGGTGACTTCTCCCGAGGAGAACCCCTCCGGCATTTCCGAAGCGCCGCACCCGCACGCAGCTGTCCATCGCGTCTTGGACTGCTTGATTCGTTTCAAGTAAAATACACGATGTGGACCGGCCGCCGCGGGGTGGCACGAGATCGTGGCGGAGGTAACGGTTGTCGCGGATCGGTTCCTGACATCTCTTTCCGCGCGGGATGGGGAGCAACGCTAAAGGATCTGCATGGCGTTCGCCACATTGTATCTCGCCGCAATGGCGATCCCGATTGGCGTCGTCTTGTTCGGCGCCGCGACGGCCGAATCAGACTTGCACGTTGCGCTTCGCCTTCGAGCCTGATGAAACACCACCTGATTTACGACTGGAACACTTACACTGGCCCGGAAATTCCTGTCGGCCGGCGTGTGATGCTCAATGATGAAACCCTTCGGGACGGCCTGCAAAGCCCTTCGGTTCGCGATCCCTCGATCGGCGAAAAAATCGAAATCCTACATTTGATGGAGGCTCTCGGGATTGAGACGGTAAACATCGGTCTGCCCGCTGCTGGCCCGCGAGCCTTTGCCGACACAGAAGCCCTCGCGCGGGAAATCACCAACTCGCGCTTGAAGATTCGCCCGAACTGCGCCGCCCGGACCCACCAAGGTGACATTCAGGCGATCATCGAGATTTCCGAGCGCGTTGGCCTCCCGATCGAAGTAGCCACATTCCTCGGCTCAAGCCCGATTCGCCGCTTGGTCGAGGATTGGACGGTTGAGCATCTGCAGCGCACCACCGAAGAGGCCGTGAAATTTGCGACATCCGCGGGACTCCCGGCGATGTACGTCACCGAGGACACCATTCGCACCGACCCTTCCACCCTCGTCACGCTCTATTCGACCGCGATTCGCTCGGGTGCCCGCGCGATTGTTCTCTGCGACACAGTCGGACATGCCACCCCGCGAGGTGCCTACAATCTTGTGAAATTCGCATTCGACGAAGTCGTGAGGCCCTCGGGAGAAACAGTCCGCGTGGATTGGCACGGCCACAATGACCGGGGCCTGGCAGTTGCCAATTCGCTCGCGGCGGTCGCTGGGGGCGCCGATCAGATCCATGCTGCTGCACTCTCGCTCGGAGAGCGGGTCGGAAACACGCCGATGGAACTAATGCTCGTGAACCTGCGCCTGCTCGGATTGATCGATCGAGACCTCTCGCAGCTCAAGAGATATTCTGAGGCCGTTGCGGCCGCCACCCACACTGCCATTCCCCCGAATTATCCCGTTGTCGGCCGGGACGCCTTCCGCACCGCCACCGGCGTTCATGCTGCCGCCATCGGGAAGGCGTTCAAAAAAAATGATCAGGAACTTGGGAACTCGATTTACAGCGGTGTTCCGTCACACTTTTTCGGCCTGGAACAAGTCATCGACATTGGTCCGATGAGCGGGCGTTCAAATGTACTCTACTGGCTGGAAAAGCGCGGCATGGCCGCCGACGACGAGGTCGTCGATCGCATCTTGACCGCGGCGAAACAATCTGAACGCGTCCTTACAGAGGAGGAGATTCTAGCTCTTGTCGACTCGGTTGCTGGGTTTTAGCTCTTGAGGCCACGCTTCCCGCAATTCCCGGATGCCTTGCAAGCGGTTCCCTCCGAAGCTTTCCTGGATGCTACGACCACAGCACAGCCTCACGCTGGGGTGGCTGTTCGCCAGGTCCGTGGCGCACAGAAGACCGTGGGTGTGAATTTCGCCCGGCGCCGAGTCTTCTGCGAAGTGCTCGAGGTCGGATTTCGCGCCCCGATCGAAGCCGGGGCGATGGAGACCGGTGAGGCCTTCTCCGGCTGTGATCGTGCAGGAGTATACATTGTTGAGGACTGGCGATAAACTCGTCCGCACGAATCTCGTGAAACTCGCGCGCATCTGCTGTATCTTTCTCGTGATGGCCACATTCTCTGCCCGCGCCACCGAGGACTCCGTAAGCTCACTCGCGCAGAATCCTCGTTGCGCGAGCGGGCTTGAATGGATTGACAAGAATTCCGGCTGGGTGACCGATCAGCAGATCCGGCTCACCGAAATCCCTGCGCCAGAATTCAACGAAGCTCGACGCGGAGAGTTCCTGAAAGACGTTTTCGAAGCTACCGGGCTGAAGGTTCGTATCGATGAAACCGGCAACGTGATCGGAGAGCGTGCCGGAACCGATCCCAATCGTGTGATTCTGCTCGCCGCGCATCTCGATACCGTTTTCCCGGGGGCCGATGTGCGCGTGAGGCGTGTCGCGGGCCGGCTCGAAGCCCCTGGAATTTCCGACAATGGCGCGGGGCTTGCCGCGCTCGCCGGCCTAGCCCGCGCACTTTCCGAGTCCCGCATTCGTACGACGAAGACGATCGTTTTTGCTGGTGATGTCGGCGAAGAAGGGGAAGGGAACTTGCGGGGGATTCGCGCGCTCGTCGAGAGCTACGGTCCGCGCCTTGCCGCCGTCATCGCCGTGGATGGCCCTTCGACCGAACACATCACCACGCAAGGGATCGCGTCGCGCCGCATCGAGGTGAGCATCACCGGTCCCGGCGGGCATAGCTGGTCCGATTTCGGTGCGCCGAACCCCATTACTGCCATATCGCGTGGCATTGTGCAGTTCTCTTCGATTCGAGTTTCTGATCATCCGCGCAGCTCCTACAACGTCGGCGTCATCGAAGGCGGGACTTCGGTCAACTCCATTCCCTCTCGGGTTTCCGTGAAGGTCGACCTTCGCTCGGAAGACGAAGCGGAACTGAGCCGCATGGAGCTCGCCTTGCGCCAGGCGATGCAAGCGGGCGTGAAGGAAGAAACGTCAGGATGGCATTCGCCGAACCATTCGCTCCAGTTAAGTTTCCGCTTGCTCGGTGCGCGACCCGCGGGCAAACTTCCCGATGATTCCTCGCTGCTTCAGGTAATTCGTGATGTCGATCGATACCTCGGGAATCACTCGCGCCTCGAACGCAGCTCGACCGACGCGAACATACCGCTTTCGCTCGGCACTCCCGCTGTCGCTCTCGGCGCGGGAGGCCGAGGCGGCGGTTCGCACACTCCCAACGAATGGTACGATCCGTCGGGCCGCGAATTGGGCCTGAAGCGACTCTTTCTCATCGCCTTGTCGCTGGCCACCGTCCAACCCTGAAGTATTTCGCTTAGTCGGTCAACCATATAGACTTGCCGACGGCTCGGCCCACACATAGACTCTGAGAACATGCTGAGCAAACGCGCACGCGCAGATCTTGCTCTCTGTTTTTGCTCTCTCATCTGGGGCGCCACATTTGTCGTGGTCAAGGACGCTCTCGCCGATGTTTCGGTTTTCGTTTACCTTGCGGTGCGATTCGGACTCGCCGCTGTCTTGATGGGAATTCTGTTCTGGCGTTCCCTTCGTGAGACGAACCTTCGTACCGTTTGGGCCGGTACGCAAATCGGATTCTTGATGCTCGGCGGCTACGTGTTTCAGACCAGCGGACTGAAATACACCACGCCTTCAAAAGCCGCTTTCATTACGGGCTCGAGCGTCGTTCTCGTCCCGATTCTTCTCGCCGCGTTTGGCCGCCGTCGAATTACGGGCTGGATATGGGCCGGCGCATTCGCCGCACTCGCGGGTTTGTACTTCCTCACCGTCCCTAGAGAAGGGCTGGGCGGGCTGAATCGCGGCGATCCGATCGTTTTCGTCTGCGCCGTGATGTTCGCACTGCACATTATCTTTATTGGTCGCTATATCGAGCCTCACTCCGTCGGTGCGCTCAGTTTTTTGCAGGTTGCAACGACGGCGGTCCTTTCCAGTATTCTGTTGCCGCTCTTCGCGGCGACCGGCTGGGAGCAGCCGCGCCTTGTGTTGACTGGCAACCTAGTGGGCGCCGTCCTGATCACTGCAATAGGCTCCACGGTAATTGGATTCTCTTTTCAAGTTTGGGCGCAGCAGTACACAACGCCAATACACACGGCCATTCTACTAAGCCTCGAACCGGTGTTTGCTGCGCTCGCATCCTGGGTCCTGGCGCGCGAGCATCTCGGGGGACGCACGCTTGTTGGGGCGGCACTCATCTTTGCCGGGATCCTGCTCTCCGAATTGAAAGGGCCAGCGCCTGTGGCGCCGGAATCTCCCGAGCCGGTTGTCGCCCGTGGCGAATAGCGAGCCAGCAATGGGTGGCCATCGGAACGAGAAGCCTCTCTTTTTTCGATGAGTGTCCTAGTCCACTGCCGCGTGAGTCATTCGCTGAGGGCTTGCGATAATCGCAACCGTCCGCGTGCGCTTGTTATTTTTCAGGGCAGACTATGCTTTTATGATTGGCCCCGTTTCCCGGTCTGGATGGATTTTGGACCGCTACGGTTCTAGCTCGTTTTGTCTTTGGAATAGCAGAGCGGCTCGAGGTTGCACTCGATGCATCTTGGCCTACGCGCCTGGCAAATGCGACGCCCATGCCAGATCAACTCGTGCGAAAAGAGAATCCACTTCTGCTGCGGGATCACTCGCATCAGATCCTGCTCGACTTTCTTTGGATCGGTGTTCTTCGACAAATCGAGCCGTTTCGAGAGCCTGAGCACGTGTGTGTCGACGACGACGCCGGACGGGATGCCAAAAGCCGTGCCCAGCACGACATTCGCTGTTTTTCGGGCAACGCCCGGCAGCGTGAGCAGCTTCTCCATTGTCTTCGGCACCTCGCCGTGAAACTCTTCGACGATTTTCTTGCTCGCACCGATGATGGATTTCGTCTTGTTGCGGAAAAAGCCCGTTGGCCGAATGGCCTGCTCAATCTCGTTCGGATTCGCGTAGGCGAAGGCTCTAGGATTCGGATACTTGGGGAACAGAGTGGCCGTTACCTGATTCACCCGCTCATCGGTGCATTGCGCCGAGAGAATCGTAGAGATCAGCAGCTGAAATGGGTTCTCGTGCTTGAGGGCGCAGGTCGCCGCAGGATATGCTTCATCAAGCTTCACCAGAATTGCACGCACCCGCGCGGGATCGGTTCCCCGGCCGGTTGCGCTGCTTCCGGTTAAGCCCTTCGCTGGCCGAGCGCTCGAGCGTTTCGGCGCAGCGGAGATTTTCTTCGCCGCCAACGTCTGCCTTTCCTTCACGAAGCAAGGGAACTATAGCACAGGTGAACTACCGGTCGAGACGAACGGCCTTCCGGCGGAACACGATGTGGCCTCTGAATTGCGGCAGGGCGAGGATCGGGATACTGCGAGGCAAGCAGCACTCCGCTCCAGATCCACGTCGGAGGGAATCGTAGTTGCTTTCGACGGGCACACGGCGTGCGCGTCGCTCTCTGGGAACATAGTCGGTGCGCACCAGTTCTGGTTGCACGCAACGGTCTCGATCCACCGTGACAGTGCATTGGCCGTCGGCGAGGTCGGCACCGTTCCAGAAAGCCCTTGCCATAGCGCTCCTGAGATTACTAAACAGCAAAGAATAGATTTTGAGAGAAGGGCCATTCCGGGTCGTACCATTGCCGCTCGCAGCGGTATCCGGTGCGCTCACCCATTTGAATGACTTCGGCCGGATCATACTTATGCGAACTTTCCGTCCAGAGCGTCTCGCCTGCACGCATATAGAAGCGGAATCTCGCTTTGCGGACGGTGATGTGCTGCCAGACCTTCGAGCGCAGATGCATTTCGATGCGGCGCTCTGCCTCATCGTATCGCACCACGTGCTCGAAGCGAGACAGGTCGAAGTCGGCGTCCAGTTCGCGATTAATCCTCGCGAGCAAGTTCTTGTTGAACGCTGCGGTGACGCCGGACGGGTCATCATACGCCAAGGTCAACACGTGCCTCGGCTTTTCCAGATCTGTGGCGAGCAGAAGCACGTCGCCTTCACGCAGAATGGCGCGCATTTCGCGCAAAAATTGATCGCCCGCTGAACGATCGAAGTTTCCAATCGTGCTGCCGAGGAACAGGACCAGGAGTCGCTCCCCCTCACGGCGGCGGGCAGCAACTTCCTGAAGCCCGACCAGATAGGCGCGCTCGAACCCGACGATGCTCACCATATCCATGTGCTTCAGTTCCTGCTGGCAACGAAACAGCGCGCTGCCGGAAATGTCGATAGGGTAATAGTTCACGCGCTGCCGCCGCGCGAGCGCTTCGAGCAGCCAGCGTGTTTTCTGGCCGCTTCCGCTTCCGAGTTCCGCGACCACACAGGGGCCGGGCACGCGGTCGATGATTTCCCCGGAATGCCGCTCGAGCAGGCGCATTCCTGCTCGGCTCAGTCCGTACTCGGGAAGCAGGCAGATGACGTCGAACAGGGCCGATCCTATTTCATCGTACAGGTATTTCGAGGGAAGCTCTTTTTGTCCAGGATGGCTTAAACCGGCGACAATGTCCGAAGAAAATTCAGCGAGCGCTTGGCTGTCGGAAGCTGCAGTAACCATCCGCGGAGCTGATCCCATGGGCTATTCCTCCACGCATCGGAATGTAGCGTACGCATACGGGTAGTGCGGTTGGAACCAGTTTCGGAACGATCGTCGCAGCATGCACAGATCGGTGCGGGGTGACGCGCCTTTCATCACGAAGTGCTTCCCATCGAAGAAATCGGCTGAATAGCCCGTATAGAATGGGAACGGCTCGAATCCCGCCAGTGGTCCGAATGGCGTCGAGGTCCATTCCCATCCGTTGCCGAGAAGATCGAAAACGCCGAAAGCGCTCGCACCAGCAGGATACGAATCAACCGGCGCTGCGTCCCACCGCTCGTGGTGGAAATTCCCGCGCGTCACGTCCGGCGTCTCGGCACCCCACGGGTACGGGCGTTCGCTTCCTTCGGGAGTGCCGTAAGCGGCCCGATGCCATTCCGCTTCAGTGGGGAGCTTCTTCCCGGCCCATCGCGCGAAAGCGGCAGCCTCCGCGTAGGTCACGTAAACGGGCCACGACGGGGGCAGCGGAATGGTTCCGAACATTGCTCGATATTCCCACTGGGTGTCGGGATCGGTGGCAGGAGCACTGTCGCGCGGCACCCAGAAGTGAGGGTGCTCGAGGTGCCGCTGGCGCTTCCATTCCCAGTCTTCGGGCCTCCAATAGCTTGCCTGTTCGTAACCGCCGGCGTGAAGGAATCTCAAATACTCATGATTCGTGATTGGGAATACATCAATCGAGAAGCTCGGAATAGAGATCTCGAGCGCGTCGAATTCGTTGTCCCAGCCGAACCCATCGGTCCTTGACTTTCCAAGCGTGGCGATACCTGCGGGGATTGTTACTTGCCTCGGCCTCGGCGCAGGTCTTGGGCCGCTGAGGGTGGTGGGATGGGGAATTTTTCTTCCCACCGGCAGATTGTGCAGCAAATATGCCAAGGTCTCGGCGTGCATCAGGCGATGTTCGATGGCCACATTCAGGAGCGTCGTGTTCAACTGCGTGGAGCCGGCGAGACGTAGTGCGTGCGGGTCTCGGAGAGCCCCATCCAACCGATTTCGGATGCCGCTGTTGTACTTCTCGATTCGGGCGATGTTCGGCCAGTCGCTGGGCAGGTCCGTAGGCAAGCCTCCACCCACAGGATCAATCCCGAATGCGAAAAGCCGATCGAACTCCGGTTTATGCGGTTCGAGTCCCAGCGGGCCGCTCAGGAGGTTCCAATCAAAGGCTTCCAAATGACCGAGATAGAATATGAGGCGGTGACGTTCCGGTATGGGCCGATCATAGAATGAATTCGGCGGCAGCAGTGAGAACAGAGCATCGGTCCGCGCGCGCGCTCCTTCGATGCGATACAGATATTCCGTCTGAAGCTCGTTCATCGCTAGCTGGGAGGTCGCCATCGGTCACCTCGGAGGCGGGAACTTTCTTTTTACCCCGCGGGGTGTCTCAATGCAAGCATTTTCGAATACACACATTCGATGCAGCAGATTTAATGAGGCTTCACCGAATCTGCCGGTCGATTAGAAGTTCGACTAACTTTCGGAATGCCTTGCCTCGATGGCTATACCTGTTTTTTTCTTCTTGTGATACTTCTGCAAACGTTCGATCAAGGGCCGGAAGGAAAAAAATCGGGTCATAGCCGAAGCCAGACCTTCCGCAGGGCCCGTTTGTTACGACACCCTCGACGCAGTCGGAAACCACCGCCAGGATCCGGCAACGCCGGGCGATGGCCGTCACGCAAACAAAACGCGCGCGGCGCTCGTTTCCCTGTTTCCCGTTCATGTCGCACAGCAACTTGCGAACGCGGTCTTTGTCTGTGGCATTCGGCCCAGCGTACCGCGCGGAATGGACTCCTGGTGCTCCCCCGAGGGCGGGCACCACCAGGCCGGAATCATCTGACAGTATTAGCTCCCCCGAGAAGGAGCTGTAGTGTAGAACTTTCCCCGCGCTGTTTTCGGCGAACGTAGGCGCAGATTCATCGAAGGGGGGCAGCTCGCGGAGATTGGGTATCAGATCGACTTCGAAGCCAGAGTCCCTGGCGAGCTCCCGATACTCGCACAGCTTGCCCGGATTCGAGGAGGCGAGCAGAGCGCGAACGGGCGCAAGCCCGCTGACAAAGACTTTATCTGGGACGGCCACTGAATTTCATGTGCAGAAGTTCCTGCTGCACTTCGATGAGGTGACGGATGCCGCCAACGGCTAGGTCGATGAGTCCCTGCAACTCCTGATTCGTGTACGAACGTCCCTCGGCGCTGGCTTGTACTTCAACAAAACGCCCCCCGCCGGTCATCACAACATTCATGTCCACCTGCGCGCGGGAGTCTTCCTCGTAGGCGAGGTCCAGCAGAAGTTCGTCGTTCACGATTCCCACACTCGTGGCTGCAACGGAATCAATTAGCGGCACCGAACGTAGCATCCCTGCCGCTACCATGCGCTCGAGGGCCAACGCCAGGGCCACGAACGCCCCGGTTACCGATGCGGTCCGCGTTCCCCCGTCCGCCTGAATTACGTCGCAATCGAGCCAGACGGTCCGCTCCCCCAAAGCCTTCAAATCGGTCACCGCGCGAAGTGTCCGCCCAATCATCCGTTGGATTTCCAGTGTGCGCCCCGCCTGCCGGCCGCGAGTGGATTCGCGTGGCGTGCGATCTTCGGTCGATCGCGGCAGCATCCCGTATTCGCCGGTCACCCAGCCTTTGGCCGTGCCTTTCAGGAAAGATGGCACGCCGTCGTCCACCGTGGCGGTAACGATCACGCGCGTTTGGCCCGTCTCGATCAGTACGCTTCCTTCGGCGTTAGGGATGAAGTCGGGCGTGATTTTCACCGGCCGCAAATCGTCGGCCGCGCGTCCGTCTGCTCGCAAGCATCGTCTCCCAGCGGCTGCTCTCAATGGATTCAAGCTTTGAGTGTTCAGTTTGACGACTCGCGAGAGAACTGTCAACACATCCAAAGAAACCCGAGAAAACCAGCAAACGTCGAGGCAATAAACCGAGCTGCTTCCCCCGAGATCACTGCGATGGTCTTGTCGGACGGGTCGCCGGCACAGTCATCGGCTGCGGGGTTGTCCTATTTCCAGGCAGCGGAGCAGCGCCCGAGTTTGCGGGCGGATTCAGATCGAAGAACCCGGTTAGGTCCACGTGGCCCGCGAGGGTATCCATTTCTTGCCCGTGGATCAGAAGCTTCAGGCGATGGAGGCCGGGCACGTTGTCCTCGAGAGTCCGCGCGATGGAATCGACGGCCATCTGTTCGCTCAAAATCCCTGAAGGAGTTTTTGAGGCAAGTGCATCGGAAAAATCCGCGATCGCGGTGCCATCGGGAAGGATGTAAAAACCCAAAAGCTCCGCGTCGGCGGGAATCGTGCGCTGATCCGGGGTCGGAGGATTGGTCACCAGCGCGTGCAGAAGCTGCTTCGAGCGCTGGACCGGGTCGGCCGAAAGAGGGAGTTTCACTTCGAAGGGTGCGGTTCTATCCGGTCCCGCGGCCCAGTAGACCCTTGCGGTCACCGTAACGTCGGTCGGCGTGGAGATCGGCGGGGCAAGCACTTCACGCCGGGCCTGCTCTTCCGAAGTCTGCGATTGCGCAAGACGCTGAATTCGCCCACGCAGGCCACCCAGGCTGATCAACCCGATCGCGACGGCGACGGCAAGTATTGCGAGAGTGATTTTCAGATTACGCGACATTATTGTCTCGCTGCCACTGAATTCACCGGATGGAATAACACGATGGTCTTTACAATCGAAGTGGCCAGCGGCGCGGTCATGGCCGCCAACGAAGTTGCGTCCGGAACCGAGATGCTCGAGATTTCGACTGCCACGGCCGGAGCCGCGACAGCCCGCAATCCGGCAACCGCAGCTCCCGTTGATGCTCGCGGCGAGCCGGAGAACAGCTGCGCCAGCTGGCCTTGGAGCACGTCCGCCAAACGGTGGCTCGCGTCATGGTAGGGACGTTGCGCGTCGTCCCACATGGTCAATCCCGACGGCGCCAGAGTCGGCGGAGGATTCCCCGCGGTCACGACGGTTGATGATGCCGGGGAAGCTAGAGGACTCGATAGCAGGCAGTAGTAGGCACGCGCCGTGCCGATGGTTCCGGTGGACGAAACATGCAGAGTGATGAAGATGGCGTCACGATGGTTATCGGCAATCGCCGTCCGATCGTCGTGGGAAGGATTTGAATCATCGTTGCGCGTCATGACAACGCGATAGCCCTGACGTTCGAGTCCGGCGCGCACCGTCCGGGCGTATTGCAGCACGATATCTTTCTCCACAGTCCCGCTCGGTCCCCGCGCACCGGGGTCAGTGCCGCCATGTGCCGGGTCGAGCACGATAACAGGTCCGGGAGGAAGGGCAGCTGGCGGAGGTTGTGCCGGGAGCCCTTGCTGCATTGGCGGTTGTTGCGAGGATGGCGGCTCGGGCGTGTTTTGCTGCGCCAATAGCATGGACGCACCTGTGGCGACCAGAGCGGCAATGGATAGAAACAAAATCCGCACAGCGGAGAGAATAGCAGAAATGCCGTGGCGGTGACCGCGACTGAGTTTCTAAGCAGCAATTCGGGGAATGGACCCCTTGCGATCATTCGATAGGGGGAATCCTGCAGCAAGAATTTCCACCGATCGAAAATCAAGAACCGAGTCTCGAAATCTGCCCGCCCGAGGGAGGCCGGAACCAAGGCAATGCAGACTTCTCGCCGCCCTCAAAAACCCCGACTGGCGGTCAGAGAACAGCCACGAAGTTCAATCCGGGGAGCCTTCCTGTTCGCCTGGCTCCGGGTTAGTTTTAGGGAACGGCACCGATCCACCCGCCCAGCCATTGCTCCTGAGTGCGTATGTCGCCCAATATAGGAGAAAACCGGTGATAATGAGCAGCATGCCAAATAGGAGCGCGTTCATCCCTAGTACGCGTTCGCCCTGACTTTGGAGCACGGAGAATCCGATGAGCAGCAACGGGCAGACTCCCAGCAAGACCGCTCCTGCCATGCCACCGGGCACACGGAAGGGGCGATCGAGCTTGGGCTCTCGTATCCGCAAAGCGATCAGTGCCGCGAACTCGAGCATGACGCTCGTCCCGGCCAGCAGCACATCCAGTGTGATGAGGCGCTCGAATCCTAGACCCATGCATAGTGCCCAGCAAGAAGCGCAGACCAAGATGGATACCCAGGGAGCACGCGTCTTGGCATGTTGCTTGGCGAACACACGGAACAGCATTCCATCCTGCGCCATCGCGAGCGGCAGGCGTGAGTAGCTCATCACCAAAGCATTGAGCATTCCGAACGCGCTTATGATTCCGCCTATCACCAGCGCTGCTCGCAGCCAACTTCCGCCCATAAGCCCAGCCACGTCGGCCCAGGAGCCTGTTTCGAAGGCGGAAGATGAAATGCCGGTCCCCCACACGGCGAGAACAGGAGCAGTGTAGGTGAGCGACACGATCATCACGGCGAGCAGTATCGCCCGGGGATAAGTCCTCTGCGGGTGGTACACTTCGGTCGCAATTGTGGAGGCGTTGTCCCATCCCATGTAATTCCACATGGCAACGAGGACTCCGCCAACGAGGCCGACCGTCGAGGTCGTCGGCGTAGTCGCTACACCCGAGAGCGCACCGACTTTCAGCGGCGACAGAAGCACGATTACAGCGAAAGGCGCCGAAAGAAGAAAGAAAAGCCAGAGCGAAGAAATCCCGACCACTCGTATGCCTGCAATATTGATGACCGCGCAGACGATCACGACAGTCAGACCGACCACCACGCCTCGATGGCCGATGGCAAGCGAAGGAACTAGCCTTGTCAGGTAGATTACGAATAGCGTTGGATAAATTGCCATATCGAAGATGCTCGCGACCAGTGACAGCCAGGCCTCTTGAAACCCCCAGAAATCGCCCAGGCCACGACGCACCCAGGCGTAGTAGCCGCCTTCGGCCGGAAGTGCGCTGGCAAGTTCGCCAATCATGAACGCCGTCGGAAGGCTCCACAGGATCGGCGTCAGTAGCAAAATCAGAATGCCGCGCGCGTAGCCTGCGCCATGAATGATGTCCTCGGTCCCGTAGGCCCCGCCTGACACCATGAAGAAGGTCGCAGCAACCAGAGGCCAGAGGGTTAGCTTCGCAATGCCTTCTGAAGGGGGAACCATCCCCCAGGGAAGCTCGGCTGAGGCAGGTACGGTTCTCAACGTGCGCCGGGGGCCCGTTGGGCGGGTAGAGATTGCTCGCAGCCGTGCCAGTCGGGCGAGTTCATATCGGGCAGAATACGGATCTGCGCGCGCTATGCAAGCGAAATTTGCATCGCATCGTATGTTTGTCAGTCGAAGATCTAGCCCATCACCAAGGATAACGTCGTCAGCGTTGGCAACAGGCCGTTCATGGCAGACCCTTAACGCCGTGGCCGCTGCGCCGGCCTGGAACTCGGGCCCAGGCCATCGGCTAGGAACGCTCCTTGATCTGCGAAGTCATCAGCCTCTATGACCTCTTCGCCCCAACTCCGGGGAAGGCGGGCCGTCGCGATCGGCAACGACATACACCGAACCGGCGTTCACCAGCCGCCGCTAGGGCGAAATTATCCGCGCGAACGACCTGAAGGTTCGTTAATAACTACACCATCCCGCCCGTCACAGCCGCACCAGGCTTGGCATTTTCCATTCTCGGCGCGCTGGGAAACCAACCCGGAGGGTAGCGCTAGTTGGGGGCTAGTAGATCTTGCCTCTTTCCGAGCAGAGCTAGGGCAGCGTCGCGTTCTGGCCGCAAAGTTTGAACCGTCGGGCTGGCAGCAAAAGCTATTTGCTCATCCCTGAAATGAGCTCGGTTTTTTCACGGCCAACGGCGAATACAGATCAGTCAAGGGCGAATCCGGAGGTCTGGCCGTCCGATCCATGTGTGGGTGCGTCTCCTCGCGATAGAGCCTTGTGGTATGCGAGATCACCGCGGCGATTAACATCACACCCATGCCGGCCATCGCCACCACGCCCCCCACGTCAAACAGGCTATAGGGTGAACCAAGCACTCGGAAATCTCCGCGGAACCACAAGAAGATGTTCGCCAGCCCAAGCAATATGCGTATTTCTGTGGGCCCGAACTTCCAGAAGGAAAGGCGAAAAATGCCGATCGTGTACGCGGCGAGGTACGCCTCGATGGAAAGCAGGAGGAACGCGGCCAACATCCCCGCGGCAATCCGCCAATCCACATAACCTGATACCGCTAGGCCGCCCATCAAAAACAGGGCGCCAAACGAATCAATGATGTGATCCACATAGAAACCATACCGAGGTCGCTCGGAGTTCCGGACGCGTGCGAGTGTCCCATCGAGGCTGTCTCCGAACCAGTTCAGAACAAGACAACCACTGGCGAGAATCAGCCCGATACGGTTCCAGCGCACCAGGGCATAGCTACATCCGGCGAGGAACATCGAGACAAAGCCCAGCAGAGTGAGTTGATCCGAAGTCACCCTTGCAGGAATGCGCTCTGCAAACCATACGAGCGCCCGTCTCTCGAGTCCGCCCGACACACTTCGCTGAATGCGAAGCGCATCCTTGAACTGCGGCGGCTTGGGAGGCGCCGTCGGCTCTCGGTTCGCTCGTCCAGAGGTGGGGGGACAACTGAGTTTGAGCGCGCTGCGGTTCATTGTCATGTTAGTGATCTCCTACCTCGGTTTCAGTTTCTCGTTCTTGCCATTGCGGCTGCGAGGTCCGGTTCTTGCCGCTGATCGAGACTCGAGACCCTAGGGATCTCGGGCACGAGAGCCTTCCGTGTGGCCGCCAGAGCCGAACTGAGCGATTTGCTGGGGATATTCTGAATGAAAGGACGGACCAACCAGCCCAAACCCGGCGGAATGTCGCGGGTGAGAGAAATTGCTTCGCACTGAATATAGACCCCACCATCGACCTGTTCGAAGCGCCAGTAGGAGTACAAACGCCACAGGAAGCCGTTGTCTTCGCCGATCGGCTTTTCGTGCTCCCGCGGAGTGTCTGGGTCAGCCACTTCGGAAATGCGGGTGCTGTGGGAGCGACTGTAGGCGCGACTGGTGTCAACTGTCACGTAGCGGATGTCGTATTCGGTGTCGAACACCGTCGTGAGCATCTCTGTTCGCTTGAGTCGCAGAAATACGCGGAATTCGTTGCCGGAACGGGAGAGCAGTTTCGAGCGTTCGACCTCGGGCGAGTAATGCTCGGCCGCGTGGTCATAGTCCTGGACCAGAGCCAGCGTGTGGCTCAGCGATATGCCTGGAATGAAAACGATAGCCATCCAGTCGTGAATGAGGCCGCCCCGGACATGGATTCCATCGACGGAATTGCCGGTCTCTAATCGCCGAATAAGAACCTGCCCTCGGCGTAGTTTGGCCTCCTCCAGAACCCGATCGTGTTCGGCCAGGCTATCAATCCACAGGAACACTCGCTGACTGGCGACCGTCTCATCCATTCGCGACTCGCTAGATCCGATATAACGATCAAATTCCTCAATCGTTTCCGGTTGCAATTTCGTAGCGGCGGCAGGCTCACTGGCAAAACTGAGAACGGCCAACAGCCCGGCACCCAGACGAATGATTGTTTTCCGTCCCATTGTGTTTTTCCTTTTGTGGTCACCAATATGCGCTGACGGGAGTCTCGAAAGCCATGCATTTCCGGTAAAATCTGCTCAAAGGAACCTCATTTTCTAATCGCAATATAATCAGCGTGTTGAACCGCGTTCTACTCTAAAATGACCTCGATTCTTTCGGAGCTATCCGGTGGCGGCAATGGAGCCCAAACACCAACTCTTCCGTTTCGGCATCTTCGAACTGGACGGAAGCACGGGCGAACTAAGCAGAGAGGGAAAAGCGCAACCGCGGCTGCAGACCCAGCCGCTTCAGGTCCTATTGGTGCTGCTCGAACGGCAACGGCAGGTGGTTACGCGCGACGAACTTCGGCAGAAGCTTTGGCCCGCAGAAACATTTGTCGATTTCGATCACGGCCTCAATACGGCTATCAACAAGCTCCGCAACGCGCTCAACGACTCGGCCGGGAATCCCCGTTTCATACAGACGCTTCCTCGCTTGGGATATCGGTTCATTGCACCCGTTGAGGTGGCAGACATAGGAACTGCAAAGGCCTCCACGCCGATCCTCGAAGAGCAACCCGCAGGTAAGGATCCAACCGTTTCGCACCCCGTCCGCCATTCCCTCTTGAGCGGTCCCGAAGAGCTTCCGCCCATGACCCGCGGCATGACGCGTTTACTTTTCTTGCTGATCCAGATCATGTATCTGAGCTTTTTTGTCATTTCCTTGATGAGGTTACCGACAATCGCCACAGATCTGACCGAATCGCTCACCCACGGTTTTCCCGTCTTGGCTCTTTTAGTCGTTACGGCGTCTGTTGGGATACCGATTCGGCTCTATTTGATTTCGGCTGCAGCTTTGGGCTACCGCGGGTTGAGCGGGAAGTTTCAGAAGCTGTTTCCTTTTCTTTTTGTGCTGGATGAGATCTGGGCACTCGCTCCGTTCTTGCTCGTCCGCTACATCGGAACCGGCGTCGCTCTCGCCGCCACTGCCGCACTTCTGTACGCGCCGTTTGCGCAGCGCAGCCTGCTGCTGATGAGGCCAATCGTCCAAGAAAAATCAGAATGAATACCAGACGGCAAGGAACGCGTATCGTGTGCTGGCGCCGACCGAATCAAGGCCGGTCGAGACAGGGGAAATATCCCCCGATTCAGATCAAGTTGAATCGTCGGCAACGTGACCGAGAGGCATTGGCTGCTCGTGACGTAGCTGCTAATGGTCCCATATCACCTGAGCAATTGCATGAGGTCCGAATTTCTCCTCATGCACTATGGGAGACTTGACCTCATTCGTCCGTTCTGCGACCTCGGGAGTGCGAGGCCGTTGAACGCATGGTCGGTGAGCGTGAGACAAGCTCGGAAAACTCCTGTAGGGCCTGGCCGCAAACAGAACTACGATTCGCTATCGCGGTCCGCCGGCGTCAGGCTTCGAGTTCGCCCCCAAGCCTCAGGGGTCACTTCAAAAGCGGCCCCAAGCGAGATCCCTCCTGGGTATCTGCAAATAACAGGCCGGTCGACAGGCCCGATCACCGTCCGGCTATATCTCTTCGGAAGAATGCCGAGACATGCAGATAATTGTCAAAGAAAGTCTGGCTATCAGGTCGTCCATGACTCGAAGGGTGACGTATCGCAACACACTGGTGGCTATTTCCCGGCCAATGGCCGTGCGCCCGGTTATTCATCGACCGCGGCATTGGTCGGACAGATTCTTCCTGTTATTCCAAGGGCAGTTTAGGATCGTTTCACCGGACGCTGGGAGCGGAATGGTGTGATGCAGCTCGGATTCTACGTGGGGAACTATTCGAAAGCTTTTGTCGTTACCTCCATTGCATTCTCACAGCGACCTTCATCACCAGGCTCTAAATTCTCCGCGGAGTCACCGGCTTTGTTCCAGGCATAGCCCGGGTTCCCAGCATTTCCTGAGCTATAACTCTGCACCGTTTCTAGCACCGCGCGCGTAAGCGCATCGAGGAATTCTTCCCTGGTGAACTTGCGCCCACCCACCATCAACTCAGCTCCGACGCTCGCTGGCTGAGGCCCAAAAGGTCCAGTCTCCATAGAGCACCTCTAGGGTTTTGTATGACGACTTCAGTACTTCGTCAATTCCTGACTCGTAATAGTGCTCCCAAATAGATACTGTCAATCGATACGCAAAACGATGTCGGTCCCGAAGAGTCTGTTCCATTTTTCGCAAATCCTGGCCCATGCGCGATACGGTTCCTATGGCCGTGGTCGATTCGGCGCAGCGGCGGCACGATTGCGTCGCCGAAGGATGTGGCCCAAACCGCTGTATGCATCCTGGTGCCGCACAAATTATTCCGCTCAACCTGCTCTGAAAATAGAGTTAACTCCCTTTTATTCAGGTGCTGCGCTTTTGCCTCACCGCCCGATTTTCACGCCAGGTGGTGCCCGCGCAGTGTAGTTTGTGGCTTGCGAATGCAGAGACCGGTTGTGTTTGTGCGCGTTTCTGTGCGTCGCCCTGGCATTGATTGAGTGTGATGCGGCACGGGTGACTCTCTCAGGATAGAGTGGGGCCGCTGCAGAGGGCAGCAGCCCCGGCCGACTTCTCTCGAATGGCTCGGTTGGTAGGGCGTCTCGGAGGGCCGCCCTACGGATTGGGGGGTCAAGAAACCGTTCGAGAGCGGAAACTTATAGCGAGGCGCACAAGGCCAGTCAATTCGTATTCTCCGCATCCGTATTTCCCCGGACGGGACGCCTCGCAGTTCTCAACGTCGGCGGTCTACAGTCGCTCGGACCCGCAGAAACACGCACACTGGAAAAGCAGCTCGCAGCCCTCTACCCCGGTTTGAAGCGATCGAGCTCCGTCAGATGTCCACAACGAATGTTCGGCGAAATCGGGGGAATCTCGAGCGCCGGGATTATGCAAGATCGCAGCGTCTGAAGTTGGCAGTCCAAGTACGCCTACAAAGAGCGCAGGAAATGGAGAGGGTCTTCTTCTAATTGGACGCGCATGATCTTCGATCGTCCGCCGTTTGCTGGAGTGGCCTGGCCGTTGTACAGAAACCAGGCGTTCAGGTGAGATCTGTGGATCAAGTTAGCCTGGTTGAGGTCCTGATTGCTGGTCAGTGGAAGAGCGGACCATTCCCCTCTGACGAGTCAGAGATCTTTTCCTTGGTCCCGAGTGGTCTTCGGGAGCGAATTCAGACCGACCAGCACGGAGGCTTTGTGAAGCAGGCGCCCGGACGATGCGTTCAAGAGATTGTTCTTCTGGATTGTCTGCGCCTCAATCGGCCGACGCTAGTCTCTCGTCGCCGACAAAACTCTCCAGAGCTGCTCGATTCGGAATCGTCAAAGTCGAACCTTGCAGCGCGACGAGATGCCGGCTCCTAAAATCACTGAATGTACGCGTAACTGTTTCTCGAGAACTGCCGATGCATTCCGCGATTTCCTCGTGGGTCAAAGGCAAGGTGATTCGGCTTCCAGGTTTTGTTCCCTCGGTCCCCGCCGACCACGAAAGCAGGAGCCTGCCAAGCTTTTCCGTGGCGGAACCCAAAAGGCCGACCGTTCGGAGTTGCTCACAAGCATCCTCGTAGTTCGAACTCAACTGTTTCACGATGCCGGGATAAGCCTCGGGATACTGTGCAACAAACCGCAGGAAATCATCCCGGCCAACGAAGCCGACTTGAGAAGGATGAAGCGTCTCGGCGGTTAGCTCATAGGGATGGCCCGATAGGACCGCCACCAAGCCTAGAATCTCGCCGGGTTTGGCAATCCTCAAGATGAGAGTCCTACCAGCGCTTGAACTGATCGAAAGCTTGACCCGTCCTTCACAGAGCACAAAGACTCCCCGCGGGGATTGTTTCTCGAGGAACAGAACTGCGCCCTCTGGATACGAAGAGCTTGATTCGATAGCGTCAAAGTCTTTCAGTGCCGTGGCAGGCAGTTGGCAGAAAAATCCGTTTGCTCTGAGTTTGCACGATCCGCAGCTTTCGTTCAGTTCAAAACCGTATGGTCCACGCATTGGCTGGCCCTCCCTTGATGGGGCGTCGTTCGATGTTGTGCTTTGTCAGTGAGACTGCTTCGTTAGCGGGAAAGTCTGCACGGATTTGTGTGGATTTCACGGATCATTGGCCCATCACCCGTGTGATGCTAAACGTCTTGCAGACCGCAATCTGTTCAGTTCAGCACACATTTGTATTGATTAGGTATTAATCCTCAGTGCTATCCCCAACCAGGTTTTTGTATCGGCTTCTCTGCGGGCCAGCAGTCTCATTCCCTGTGCTTCCCTCCCAAGTCTGATAGAACTAGAAGCAGAGTAACTCATACATTATTATCACAATCAACCACTCTGAGACTGTGCAAAAGGGAACAGGCGCTCGAATGGTGCATCTCTGGCAAGTATGCCCGCTTAGCTGGTAGGGCGAGGCGGAAATTGTGGCTTCCGGCAAGCCTCTACTGGCGAAGGCGAATCACGCGATTCCAGGCCCATCCACGTCAGTCTTTGCAGCCAATCACGAGGATTCAGGTTCGTTGTTGGCCATGATCCGCCCGGCGTGACTTCGCGAAGCGTGTTTCAAAAACAGGTAACCGGCAGCGTTCAGAGTTGAAACAGTCAGATGAGCTCCACAATTTTTTTGGGCAGTGGCGTTGGTTTTTGAGGCGTCCGCAAGTGGCTCGCGGTTCGGCAGTGCTCTATGACAATTCCACAGTTTGAGCCTTACCCGAGCAGTCACGCGCGTGGTCATTAAGGCTGGTAAGCTGGTCGACCTGCGGACAGGGCAATGGTACGACGCTGGCAGTCATCTTAGTTGAGAGCCATCACATCGTGAGTGTGAGTAGCTTGCCGCCTTCCCCGCCTAAACGACGCGCATGAACCAAAACCCATCTCGGCGTAATTGTCTGTTCGATCTGGCGCCGGAAGCTGCTTGCCGGGTACTAGATCGGACCCCTAGAATCTGTAACCCACCGCCACCGTAGCTAAGCCCATCTGCTCTAGTCCGAATTCCCAACAACCAACAGGGGGCCCTCTTGTATTAACTATAGGTGATTAAACATTGAGATGGATCTCATTATAAACTTGACAGTTCAGGTTAATTCACCCATTGTGGTTAACGACACAGGGACTCTCTCAGCTGACCTACCTACTTCGTTACCTGAATTGCCCCTTCGCCCAAGGAGCCCCAGATGTTCGCGCGCCGACTGTCCATGCACCGTAAGCCCCATGCGGCTGCGAACTGACACATGACATCATCCCGATGCTTCGAAAGTTGAGAGGGTTTCAAGATGAAATCGCGGTTAGCCGACGCGGGACCGATGCGTTTGCTTTGAGTCTGTGGGATCGGGCAGAGAGCGCAGAAGCTTTCAATCGCGCACCTACCCAGAGAAAACGAAGCTACTTGTGAAATTTGTTAAGGGAACGCCGCAAGTGGTGACGAACTTTCACCTTGCGCAAAATTGCAGCTGCAATAGCCGCTTAACGAGTGTATATCTTCTGGAGCGGAACCGATGGCGTTCCTTATGGTTGTTGCGGGAGGTTGGTACTGATCGTAAACGCCGCAAGCCTCCGGTTCGAAGGCAAGGTGATTTACGCGAATCTGGCCGCGACTTGATGCGCTGTGATTCTAAGCGCGCGCAGTCTCTTGGTGAACGAAAGACGGCACGCAATTTGGAACCGAACGGAGTTTTTTTTGGTTTGCAGAGGACGCCAAGAGTTCCGTCTCTGGTTGCCCAAAGTCAAAATGTGGTATGCAGGGCGATCAAATTTTGAAGATGTTACGACCCTAATGACAAATATCACTAAATGGAGGCTATAGAAATGACCGTGAATGTGACTCCCCTGCATGATCGCGTCTTGGTAAAGAGGTTGGAAGCGAAAGAAACTGCGAA